>Ga0272442_10000030_pt1 | contig 208089 bp, 158 predicted proteins | sample SSMForm2O_FD_200262 | JGI IMG/M metagenome (GOLD analysis project Ga0272442, IMG submission 200262) | Marine sediment archaeal communities from Little Sippewissett salt marsh, Falmouth, MA, United States - SSM-Form-2O | ecosystem: Environmental > Aquatic > Marine > Wetlands > Sediment ...
GGGCGCCAGCATGGAGCGTCGGCGATCTCCGCGGCCACCCGTTCACCCGTCATTCATGGCGGGGCGCCAGCATGGAGCGTCGGCGATCTCCGCGGCCACCCGTTCACCCGTCATTCATGGCGGGGCGACAGCATCGGTGGCCTGTGCTAACCTGGCCACACCGATGCAGCCCGCGACACGACTCCAGCGGTCGCCCCGCCCTAAAGGGTCGGGGCTACGGTGCCCTTCGGGCAAGCCCTCTGCGAGGGCTAGCTGCAGGCTCGGGCACCGAGCCCCAGCCCGGAGGGCTTGCCCCGACCGGAAGGGAGGGGCCCCGTAGCCCCGTCATTCATGGCGGGGCGCCAGCATGGAGCGTCGGCGATCTCCGCGGCCACCCGTTCACCCGTCATTCATGGCGGGGCGACAGCATCGGTGGCCTGTGCTAACCTGGCCGCGCCGATGAAGCCAACGACACGACTCCAGATCCTCTCCCTGGCCGTGATCGCCGTTCTGCTCTGCCCGGGATGCAAGGGAGTGGAGCGGTTCCTCCACCATGGTGGGGACGCGGACACCGACGTCGACACGGACGTGGACTCGGACGCCGACACCGACACGGATATCGACACCGACACCGACGTCGACACGGACGTGGACTCGGACGCCGACACCGACACGGATATCGACACCGACGTCGACACGGATGTGGATGGAGACTGTGACATCGGCGATCCTAACACCTGCTACAACATGGGCTGCGGCCAGTTCTGCCAGGACAGCAGCGACTGCCCGCCCGGTTTCGAGTGTCTGTGGTATTTCGGCGAGGAGAGCGGCGGCTGCACGGCGCCCTGCGATCTTTACGACGACATGTGCGGCTGCTACTGGCACTGCGGTCTGGCGGGGGTGCAGGGCGGCGGTGCGGTGTGGATCTGCCTGCCGGGCGGCAAGACCTGCGTGATGGATGGCGAGTGCTGGCCGCCTGGCGAGGCAGTCTGCCGGATATTCGTAGAGGACACGGACGGCAACGGCAAGCTCGACAGCGCGGTGGGCCGTTGCGTGGAGGCGCCGGCCAACTGCAGCCCAGCTGGCGCGCCCTGCTCGGGCGCAGGGGACTGCTGCGGGCTCTGCTTGCAGGGAACCTGCGTGTCCGCCTGCCGCAGCGACGCGGACTGTCCCAGCACGCACGAGTGCACCACCCTCAGGGTCGGCCTCGGGGACGATGCCGACGTGGGGTACGTGGAGCTCGACTTCTGCACCGAGATCGAGGATTCGTGCTGGCGCGACGAGGATTGCGAGGCCGAGGGCAAGGTCTGCGGCCTCGAGATGAGCTTCGAGCCGGTCTGCGTCGAGCCGCTGTGCGAGCGCGGCGCCAAGGGCTGCGGCGATTCGGGTGACCGCTGCTCGGACGCGGGGCCGCACTGCTACAACAGCGTCTGCCTCGGCAGCGGCGACGAGCACAACTGCTACGAGTTCTGCCGCCCGGGTCAGCACGGCGACTGTGACGTGGACGGCCAGAGCTGCCAGATGCTGGTCTCGCCCGACGGCACGCTCCACGCCTGCGTGACCGACCACCGGTCCTGCGAGTACGACGGTGATTGCGTCATCGAGGGCCAGGTCTGCGGCGTGCTGTCCAGCCTCGACCCGGTCTGCGTGGATCAGATCTGCGACCCCGAGATCCAGCACGGCTGCTCCGGCCCGGGCGAGCCGTGCGATCCGGACACGCCACGCTGCTACAACAACGCCTGCCTCGGCCACGAGGACGGCTCGATCGTGTGCTACCAGTTCTGTCGCGAAGGCCATGACGAGGACTGCACCGGCGAGAACCAGATCTGCTGGGGCTTCAACGAAAACACGATCTTCCTCTGCGACCCGGTCGGCGCACCCTGCGAGCGCGACGAGGACTGCGAGCCCTGGGGCCAGGTCTGCGGGCTCGACCGGAGAGCGGGAGGCGAATGCATCGAGCCGCTGTGCGAGCGCGGCCAGCCGGGCTGCGGCGACTCGGGCATTCCCTGCAGCGAGGCCGGCGAGTGCTACAACGCGACCTGCCTGCTGCTGGACGGACAGCCGCTGTGCCACGAGCACTGCCGCCTGGGCCACGACGAGGACTGCGACCTTCCGGGCGAGGTGTGCGTGCAGGCGACCCTGCCCGACGCCGAGCTCGGGCTCTGCGCGATTCCGGAGTGACCGCGCACTCCGAAGCGGAAAACCCCGCTGTTACCGTGGCTTCTTGACTCGACCTGAAGTAGTGGCTAACGTCGTCTGACCGGCTACGAGGGGGTCAGCTTGCGCCACGCCCGCTTCGCCCATCTGCACGTGCACTCCGAGTTCACCTTCGGCGAGAGCGCGTTGTCCCTGGAGGCGATCGTGGCTGCGGCCCGCCGGCTCAAGCTGCCCGCGATCGCCATCACCGACCGCAACAACCTGCACGGCGCCGCCCAGTTCTCGCGCCTGGCCTGGGAGGCCGGAGTCAAGCCGATCATCGGCTGCGAGCTGACCGTGTCGCGCGAGCAGGACGGCGAGCCCTTCCACCTGGTGCTGCTGGCCCGCGACCGCGAGGGGTACGGCAACCTGTGTCGGCTGGTCACGGCCGCGTACGAGGTCTCGATCGTCGAGCCGAGCTGCCCGTACGAGGCGCTGGCCCAGCGCCACACCGGCCTGGTCGCGCTGACCGGCTGTGAGCGCGGCCTGGTGGGCCAGCACCTGGCCCACGACGACGCGCCCGGCGCCCGGCTGGCCCTGCAGGACCTGGCCGGGCTGTTCGGCGACGACCTGTTCCTCGAGCTCCACCATCACGGCCGCGACGATGACGACCGGGTGGTGCGCCGGGCCCTGGAGCTGGGCCAGGAGCTCGGCCTGCAACCCGTGGCCACCGCCAACTGCCGCTGGGCCGACGAGCTGGGCCAGCGCGCGCTCAACGCCCTGTGGTCGATCCGGGAGCAGGGCCAGAGCCTGGCCCTGAGGTACGACGGCGACTTCGCGATCACGGATCCCGCGGTCCTGGCCCAGCGCCTGGGCGACCTGTCTCCCGAGGCCCTGACCAACACGCTCGCCGTGGTGGACCGCTGCCGGCTGATCCTCACCGAGGCCGAGGAGGAGCGCGGCCGTCCAGCGCTGCCCCCGCCACCCGGCGTGGACGACGCTTCGGCCACGCTGCGCGAGCGGGCCTGGGCCGGGCTCGAGGCCCGCCTGCCGCCCGCGGCCTGGATCGAGGAGCGCTTCCGCCGGCTGGAGCGGGAGCTCGAGGCTGTCGGCGCGGACGCGGGCCGCATGCTCTGCCTGGCCGAGGCCCGGCGCCAGGCCGACGACCTGGGCGTGACCATCGCGGCCGACCGGGGCGAGCCGGCCGGCAGCGTGCTGGCCTTTGCCCTCGGTCTCTCCGAGGTCGACCCCGTGCGCCACGACGTTCACGCTACCGCGGACAAGGGCCGGGTCGAGCTGGCCGTGGGTCCGGCCCGCCGCGGCGAGCTGCTCGACGAGCTCGTCCGGCAATGGTCCGGCAGCGAGCGGCTCGGTGAGGTCTGCGCGGCCCGGCTGCTCAGCTTCCACCGCCTCAACCTGCGCTCGCTGGTGCGGGACCTGGCCCCGGCGCTCAACGCGGACGACGACGCGGTCAAGCAGGCGCTGAAGACCCTGGAGGGAGAGGGCACGGGTCCGCCGCCCGGCACGCCGGCCGCTGCCCTGACCGAGACCTGCCGGGTGTTCGAGGGGCTGGCCCACAAGACCACGCTCCATCCCTCGGGCCTGGTGCTGGCGCGCCGGCCGCTGGTCGAGCAGGCCCCGCTCTCCCGATCCTCGCTGGAGCTGCCCGTGGCCCAGATCGACGAGACCACGGCGCGAGACCTGGGCCTGCCCGTGCTCGACCTGCGCGGCACCCGCCTGCTCGACGTGCTGGCGCTGACCCGCGATCTGGTCCGCGACGGCCGGGGCGAGGAGGTCGAGTGGAGCGGGCTGGTCGAGGATCCGGCCGGGCTGCGACTGATCGCCCGCGGCGAGACCCATGGCGTGCCCCTGCTCGACGCGGACACGGCCCGCGAGCTGGCGGCGAGGCTGGCCTCGTCCTCGCTGCGCGAGGTGGCCTTGCTGGTGGCCCTGCAGCGTCAGGCGCCACGGCGGGAGGGTATCGGCCAGCGTTACGTGGAGCGCGCCCAGGGCCTGGAGCCGGTTCCCTCGCTGCATTCCCGGGTCGACCCGCTGCTCGCCGACACCCGGGGCCTGATCCTGTTCCGCGAGCAGGTCGAGCAGGTGGCCGCGGCCCTGGTGCACTACGAGCCGGCCGAGGCGCGCCGGCTGCTCGAGGTGGTGGAGTCGGGCGATTCCGGGGCGCTCGAGGCCGAGCAGGAGCACTTCATGGACGCGGCGCGGCGGCGGCGGGTCAAGCGCGAGCTGGCGGCCGAGGTGTTCCGCAGGCTGGCCGGTTTTGCGCGGTACGGGTACGGCAGGGCCCAGGCCACCACGGCGGCTGCGCTGGCCGTGACCGCGGCCGCGATCAAGGCGCGCTACCGCCCCGAGTTCACGGCCGCGATGATCGCGGTGGGCTCGGGCTCGGCCGCGCAGGTGGCCGAGATCCTGGCCGAGGCCGCGGCCGGCGGCCTCACCGTGCTGCCGCCGGACGTCAACGCGGGCGGGTCCGAGGCCACGGTGGAGCAAGGTCGGCTGCGTCTGGGCCTGTCCCACGTGCTCGGCGTGGGCGAGGCCACGGCGCTCGACGTGGTGGCCGAGCGTGTGCGCAAGGGCAGGTTCGAGAGCTTCGACGACCTGCTGTCGCGCGCCGGACCGCCGGTGCTGGGACGTCGCGCCGCGCGCAACCTGGTGCTCGCCGGTGCCTGCGACGGGTTCGGCGAGGGCCGCGACGTGCTGCTCTCCCGGCTATCGCGTCAGACCTGGCGCGGAGGACGGCGCCAGGCAGACCTGTTCGCCGGGCTCGAGGCCGCGAGCCAGGCTGACGAGAGCGGGGGAAATGAAGGCGCTGCCAGCGCCGAGGAGGGCGAGCGGGAAGCGCTGGGCTTTGCCCTGGCCGATCTGCCGCGCCCGGTCCGCGAGGTTCCATCCCTGGCCGAGATCGCGTACCTCGACGACGAGGGATCCGAGGTCTGCTGCGGCGGCGAGGTGCTGTCCGTGCGCGACGGCATCGGGAGGGCCGCGGAGGGTATCGCAGCCGTGCTGTGGGACGGCACCGGTCTGATCGAGGTCGAGCCGCGTCCGGGCCAGCAGGTGCCTGTCCTGGGCGGCTCGCTTGAGGCCCGGGGCCGCCTGCGCCGGGCCCGCGAGGGGCGGCCGGCCGCAGTGCTCGAGGCCTCGTGCACGGGAGCGCGGCCGCCGACCCACGCGATATTGCTGGTGACCGTGCCCGGAGGCGCCCAGGATCCCACGCTGCTGCACCGCCTGCGCCGCGTGCTCGGGGATCACCCCGGCCAGATGCGGGTCCACCTGCACGTTGCCACCGGCGATCGCTCCCACGCTACCTTAGCCCTTCCGGATAAATCCGGAATAAAACTGGATAAAACCCTTCTGACCCGGCTGGAGGAGCTGCTGGGGGAGGGATCTTGGAAAATCGTCGAGAAAAAAGAGGCTTCGGGCTGAATAAAAGTTCCTTGCGCGCGTCGGGGGTTCTGAGCTACTCGCTAGCTAGATCCGGGGGCACACTGGATTATCACGTTCCGAGGAGGAGGCAATGAGGAAAAACTCTGCGGTTCTGATGGCAGGGGCAGCGCTGCTGCTCTGCCTGGCGCCGATCCGGGTCGTCCTGGCCGGGGATGATCCGGGCCATGGCAAGGCCAAGATCGACTGGGCGAACAAGGTGATCATCGCCCGGGGCACGGCCGCGCCCAACCTGAAGGCGGCCAACGTGGCGGCGGCCCGCCTGGGCGCGGAGCGCGCGGCCAAGATCGACGCCTGGCGCAACATCCTCGAGACCCTCAAGGGGGTCAAGGTCGACACCGACAGCACGGCCGGCGACATGATGAAGAACAAGAAGATCAAGACCAAGGTCGAAGGCCTGGTCAAGAACTTCGAGGTCATGGACATCAAGTACTTCAGCGACGGCGGCGTGGACGTGATCGTCAAGATGAAGCTCGACGGTCCGCTGACCAAGGCGCTGCTGCCGCCGGGATCGGGCAGCAAGGCCAAGGTCGCGGCCAAGGGCCACACCGGCCTGATCATCGACGCCCGCGGCCTCGACGTGGTGCCGGCGCTCGCACCCCGCGTGCTCGACGAGTCGGGCAAGGAGGTGTACGGGCCGGCCGTGGTCACGCCCGAGGGTATCGAGGCCAACGGCATCGCGGGCTACGTCGCCGACATGGACGCCGCCAAGAAGCACCCGCGGGTCTCTGGCAATCCGCTGGTGATCAAGGCCAAGGCGGCGAAGCCCACAGCCGGCGGGAGCGACATCATCCTCGCCTCGGCCGAGGCCGGCAGGATCTCCGGCGCCGGGGACACCAGCTTCCTCGGCTTTGGCAAGGTCATCATCGTCACGAAGAAGGACTGACGCGTGGCTTCACCGCTGCGATGTCTCAGGAAGTAGAGAAGGGAGACACCGGAATGAGGGCATATCGAATCATTCGGGCGGTCCTGGTCGGCGCGCTGGTCCTGGGCTTTGCCCTGCCGGCCCTGGCCCAGGACAAGACCGTCACGGTCGAGGGGCAGGGCGTGGTGATCAGCGACGACGCGGCCATGGCCCGCGACAAGGCGGTCGAGGACGCGCTGCGCAAGGCCGTGGAGCAGGTGGTCGGAACCCAGGTCAGCTCGGAGTCGGTGGTCGAGAACTACCAGCTCCTGGAGGACCGGATCTACACCCGCGCCAAGGGCTTCATCAGCAACTACAAGATTCTCTCCAGCAGCCGCGAGGGCAACGTGGTCACGGTCAAGGTCGAGGCCACGGTGGGCGCGGGCAAGCTCTCCAGCCAGCTCGAGGCCATCGGCGTGCTGCTGCAGCAGATGGAGAACCCCAAGATCATGATCCTGATCGCCGAGCAGAACATCGGCCAGGAGTACGTCTCGCACTGGTGGGGCGCCTCTGCGGCCCAGCAGTCGATGAGCGTGGTCGAGAACACGATCATCGAGGTGCTGCAGGCCAAGGGTTTCGAGTTCGTCGATCACCAGACGCTGGCCGGCAAGATCCAGGTCAACGACGCCTACAAGATCTCGGCCAACCCGACGAACCAGCAGGCCAAGCAGATCGCCAACCTCTCCGACGCGCAGGTCGTACTCGTGGGCCAGGCCGTGGCCAAGAACGCGGGCACGATCCGCGGCACCTCGATGAACAGCGGCCAGGCCAACATGTCGGTGCGGGCGGTCAACACCAGCAACGGCGACGTGATCGCCACCGCGACCAAGCACCAGGCCGCGGTGCACATCGACCCGACCACGGCCGGGTCCCAGGCGCTGCAGAAGGTGGCCAAGAAGATCGCGAACGACCTGTGCACCAAGATCCTCGACAAGTGGCAGAAGGACGTGGCCTCGGCCAAGCGTATCCGGCTGATCGTGGCCGGCGTGAGCGACTACAACCTGCTCGTGTCCTTCAAGTCCAAGCTCGGCGAGACCGTGCGCGGCGTGAAGAGCGTGATCGAGCGCCGGGTCGACGGCGGCGTGGCCGAGATGGACGTGCGCCTGGCCGGCACCGCAAGCCACTTCGCCAAGGAGCTGACCGCGAAGAACTTCGGCGACATCTCGGTCAAGGTGCTCAAGGTCGAGGCGAACCTGGTCAAGGTGCAGCTGAAGAAGTAGCTCGAGTGCGGGGATTGGTCTTTGGTTGTTAGTTATTAGTCGTTGGTTTCTTGGGGTCCAGCATGCTCGGAGACCAAAAACCAATGACCAACAACGCGGGGCTGCGGCCCATCGGGACGCAGAGCCGCTTGGTCCTGGCCTCGCTGGTGCTGCTCACAGCCTGTGGCGGGGCCCGGACCGTCGGCCCCGAGTGGTCGAGCCGGGTCGAGACGGTGACGGTGTCCGAGGTCGAGCCGGCGGATGCACCGCGCCTGGCCCGAAGGTTCTTTGAAGAAGTGAGCGTGCAGATGCTGAGCGCACGCGGCTACCGACCCCCCGAGGGCGAGGAGCAGCCGGACGCGCACCTCCGGGTCCTGATCGAGGACTGGGAGGCCGACGAGCAAGGCATGGCCCGAGTGCGGGCGCTGTTCGTGCTCGTCGGCGCCAACACCGGCGAGATGCTGTGGAGCGTCTCGACGGCGGAGGAGGCCCATGCCCGGCCGAGGCTGCGCCCCAGCGCCGAGCTGCTCGTTCGTCGCCCGCCGTGGGAGCTGGCGGTCGAGCGGGCGACCCGGACCGCGCTGCACCGGCTGCCGGCCGGTCCGGCGTGGAGCGGGGAGGGCGGATGAGCGTCGGGCGCCGACCGCTGCCAGGTCAGGCGATGGGGCTGCTGGCCCTGGCGCTGATCGCGGGCTGTGCGTCCGCGCCGGACGTGCCGCTGCCTTCGTCGGACCACGGGGAGCTGGTGCTCGATGTCGAGCCTCGCTCCACCGAGGTGTACCTCGACGGCGTGCGGGTTGGAATCGCCCGCGAGTTCGACGGTCGGGGGCGGGCGCTGGTGCTCGAGCCGGGGCCGCACGTGCTGATGCTGCGCAAGGCGGGCTACGCGACGTACCGCGGAGCGGTCCGGTCTCAGGCCGGGCGGCGTGAGGTGCTGCAAGTGGTGCTGGAGCGGATCGGAGACTAGGAGACTGAAATACCTGGAAGCAGGGAGAAGACGATGAAGAGCAGGAAGGGAATCATTCTGGTAGCCGTGTTCGCCGCGGCAGCGCTGCTGGCGGTCACAACCGCCTCGTTGGCCGGGAAGAAGGCGCCGGGCAAGGTGAGCTTCCTCTCGGGCAAGGCCTTCTGGGGCAAGTCCAAGAAGGGGCCCTGGAAGTCGCTGAAGAAGGGCTCGGGGCTGTATCAGAACTGGTGGATCAAGACCGCCCAGGACACCCGCATGGAGGTCATGCTCGAGGACAAGAGCATCCTGCGGATGTCCGCCGACAGCCTGGTCAAGCTGCAGAACCTGCTCTACAACAAGAAGGGCAACAAGAAGGTGTACAAGGCCAAGATCGCGGCGGGCAAGGCCTGGGCCAAGGTGACCAGCCTCTTCGGCGAGGAGTCGGCCTTCGAGGTCAGCACCGAGAACGCGGTCGCCGGCGTGCGCGGCACCGTGTTCCGGGTCAACGTCGAGGAGGACAAGTCGACGATGGTCCGGGTCTACTCGGGCGTGGTCGCGGTGTCCAACGCGCCGGTCTATGCCAAGAAGACCAAGGGCGGCAAGCGCGTCGAGGTCGCCGGGCCGCAGGAAGTGAGCAAGAAGCAGTGGGAGGAGTACGTGGCCAAGGCGATGCAGGAGGTCCGCGTCTCCGCCGCCGGCGACATCTCCAAGCCCAGCGGCTTCAACGCCGACGCCGACAAGGACAAGTGGGTGCTGTGGAACCAGGAGCGCGACAAGGAGCTGTAGCGCGAACTTGATTCCCTGACTCTGCCGTGGCACCCTCCACCCTATGATCAGTTCGCCAGAACCACGACGCTGGAGTCCGGCCTCACGCGCGCTGGCCATCGCCATCGGCGTGATCGGGCTGATCTACTTACTCTACCTGATCCGCGCGGTGGCGATCCCGGTGATGCTGGGCTTTGCGCTGGCGTACCTGCTGCACCCGGCGATCGACGGCCTCACCGCGCGGAAGGTGCCGCGCTGGCTGGCGATCCTGCTGATCTTCTTCATGTTCCTGATCCTGGTCAGCATGTTCCTGCTGTTCCTGATCCCGGCGATCAACACCGAGCTGCGGCAGTTCGCCGCGCGCATCCCGCAGTACCGGCTGTCGCTCGAGGAGCGGGTGCTGCCCTGGCTGGCCGAGGTGTACGAGGTGGAGACCGAGGAGGAGGTGCGCGCGATCTTCCTCGAGTACCTCGACTCCCTCCGCCAGAGCGCGCCCAAGGCGATGCCCGCGGTCGGCAACTTCCTCAAGACGGCCTTCACCGGGACGCTGAGCTTCATCTTCGCCGTGTTCTCGGTGATGCTGATCCCGGTGTTCGCGGTGTACTTCGCGTACGACTACCAGCGCATCGTCGAGCGGCTCAAGACGCTGGTGCCGCCGCGCAGCCGGGATAACGTGTTCCGCATCGCCGGCCGGGTCGACCGGGCCGTGGCCTCCTTCGTCCGCGGCCAGCTCACCGTGGTGACGATCCTCGCGGCGATGTACAGCGTGGGCCTGTCCCTGGTGGGCATCGAGCTGGCCGTGTTCATCGGCGTGGTGGCCGGCTTCTTCAACATGGTGCCGTACCTCGGCGTGTTCACCGGCCTGATCCTCGGCCTGGCCATGGCCTTCCTCAACTTCACCTCGTGGTGGAAGGTGATCGGCGTGATCGCGGTCTTCGGCGTGGGCAACACCATCGACGCGGTGCTGATCACGCCGAAGATCGTCGGCGACCGCGTGGGCCTGCGCCCCGTGGTGGTGATCATCGCCTTGCTCGCCTTCGGCCAGCTGTTCGGCTTCCTCGGTGTGCTGATCGCCATCCCGGCCACCGCGGCCCTCGCGGTCCTGCTCACCGAGGCCGCCGACTGGTGGCGGGCCTCGCCGGCGTTCCAGGAGGAAGCCAAGCCGGACGACGGTGGTGGTGACGCCGAACCCCCGGCCTCATGAAGATCTCCCTCGTCGTCAGCGACTTCCACATCGGCGCGGGCCGCTACCTGCCCGACGGCACGCCCAACACCCTCGAGGTGTTCCACGAGGACCGCCGTTTCATCCAGTTCCTCGAGTACCACTGCAGCGGCCAGTACGCCGACGCCGAGGTCGAGCTGGTGCTCAACGGCGACTTCTTCAACCTGCTGCAGATCGGCTACGATGAGCCCGATCCGACCTCAATCACCGAGTCCAACGCCATCGGCAAGCTCGACCGCATCCTCGACGGCCACCCCGAGGTGTTCGAGGCCCTCGGACGCTTCGCCCACACGCCGAACAAGCGTGTGGTCTGCATGCTCGGCAACCACGATCCGGGCCTGGTTTTCGACGGGCTGAAGGACCGCATCATCGAACGCATCGGCGGCGACTGGGAGTTCCACATCGATCCGTACGTGCGCGAGGGTGTGTACATCGACCACGGCAACATCCACGACATCAGCAACCGCCACGACCCGAACAAGCTGCTGCTGACCCGGGGGCTGCCCGAACCGATACTCAACCTGCCCTGGGCCAGCTACTTCCTGATCCGCTTCGTCAACCGGATCAAGGAGGAGCGGCCGTACATCGACATCGTCCATCCGTTCAAGAAGTACATGCGCTGGACTCTGTTCAACGACTTCTGGTGGGGCCTGTGGACGCGTCTGCGCACGGTCGGCTTCTTCTTCGCCAGCCTGTTCTCACCGCGGGGAAAGCGGCCTGGATTCGCGGCCACGGTGAACATGGTGCGCGCGATTCGCCTCGGCGGCGGGCGCCGGGACGAGGCCGCGGCGCGTCGGATCTTGAGGCGCAAGGATCTCCGCGTGGTGATCCTCGGCCACTTCCACAGGCCCACGCACCTGCGGATCGGTCCGGGCAAGAGCTACATCAACACCGGCACCTGGAACCATATCGTCAGCTTCGATCCGGGCAGCCTCGGCACTCGCTCGCTGCTGACCTACGCCCATGTCGAGTTCACGGACCAGGGCCCGCGCGCCACGCTCAAGGAGTGGCTCGGACGCCACGAGCCCGAGCGCGAGCTGGACTGGATCGGCTGATGTTAATCACTCGAGACGCGCTCGTGCTCGTGCTCGTGCTCGACGTGCTCTCCGGCGCCGCGCTCGCAGCCGAGCCCCGGGAGTCGGCGCTGCTCTCGGCGCCGGTGCTCAATCCCAGCCCCAAGCAGCTGGTGATCACCGAGTCGCCCAACGCGCGCTCGGTCTCGCGGATCAAGGACGTGAAGAACGCCACCGTGGTGATCGACACGCGGAGCAACTACATCAAGGGGCTCTCGCTGCGGCGCCTGCGCAGCCTGCGCAAGATGCCGCTGCAGGTGGTGCTCGGCGACGCGATCGGCAAGAAGCACGTGCGCCAGGTGCTGTTCCTCGGCAGCCCGGACATCGCGCTGCGAGTCAGCGAGCGCTTCATAGAAGACGAGCACCTGGTCGCCCGGCTGCACGAGTTCGGCCCGGTGCGGCTGGAGCTCGACACCCCGCCCGCGATCGCGCTGCAGCCCGCCTTCTGGAAGCGGCTGGGGATGCTCAAGCGAACCTCGATGCTGGTCAGGCTCGAAGAGGACCAGCTCGCGGATGAGAAGCTCGGCAAGACGCTCGCCAGCAGACCCGCCGCGGTGAGCCTGACCCTCGCCGTCCACGGCGTGCCCGAGGCCGAGGTCCTGAAGGCCCTGCTGCGTGCCCGCCCGGACCGGCTCCGCATGCGCATCGACAAGCCCGAGGCCCTCAACTGGAAGCTGATCGACGATCTCAACGATACGGTGAAGGTCCCCAAGATAATCACGGTATCTCCGACGTCTCTCTCCGACGACGGAGTGGTGCGCCTCAACGGGGTGCAGGGCGTGACGGTCCGCGTCGAGGGCGCTGATTTCCTCGGCGTCGACTCGGTCCTGCAGCTCAACCGGATCGGGCAGTAGGCGACAGTTGCTGTGGTGAGGCACGCACGAGCGAACCGGGATCCGGCGCGCCGAGTTGCGGTGCCGGCCGGTTTCGTTGACAACCGAGGCCCGGCCTGACTACAAAGGATGCCCACGGCGTCTAATGAGACGCGGAGGTCCGGGCTTGAGCAGGCTGTCCGTCACGCTGCTGCTGCTGCTGTCGATGCTGCTCGCCGTCCCGTCCGAAGCCGGCGGCGAGAAGACCTGCAAGCCGCCGAAGAAGTTCCTCGACGACCCGCCGCTCGATGCCAAGCAGAAGAAGCTCTTGAAGAAGCTGCTCGACACCGAGAAGACCTATGGCGACTGCGAGGAGAGCATCAGCTGCTGCCTGGCGCGCGAGCCGATCAGCCGCTTCGCCGGGCGGCTGTGGGGCGGTACGGTGCGGATGCTCGCCAACGACTTCACCGAGATCGAGATCCGCGAGGAGTTCGCGCGCCGGCGCAAGAGCTTCGAGAATCCGGTGCACCCGCTCAAGCTCGACGACCGACCGCTGCTCGGCCGGCCCGACGCCGCGGTCAAGGTCGTCGAGTACTCGGAGTACGAGTGCCCGTTCTGCCGCCAGACCGCGGTAATCCTCAAGGCCGTGATCGACAAGTTCGACCCGGCCCAGGTGGCGCTGGTGTACAAGTACTTCCCGCTGGTGCGCAGCCACCCGATGGCCCTGGGCGCGGCGCGGATGAGCGTGCTCGCCGAGCGCGAGGGCCGGTTCTGGGAGATGTATCACGAGCTGACCGACAACCCGCCCAAGCTCGAGCCCGACGCGCTGGCCGACCTGGCCCGGAAACTGGGGCTGTCGGGAACCGGGCTCACCGATCCCACCACGCTCAAGCCGATCGACGAGGACCTGCGCGAGGGCAACAAGATCGGCGTCGACGGCGTTCCGGCGGTGTACGTCAACGGCAGGGAGTACATCGCCTTCCGCGACCCGATCTCGATCGCCGAGCGGATCCTCGAGGAGCTGGACCGGATGGGTATCGAGCCGCGCGGCCGCGAGGAGGCCGAAAAGCAGGAAGCCAAGGGGCCGGACCGGGGGCCGCGCTGATGCCGGTGGTGGTCCAGAAATACGGCGGGAGCTCGGTCGCGGATCCGGACAAGCTGCTGACCGTGGCCCGCCGCGTGGTGGCCACGCGGGAGGCGGGCAAGGACGTCGTGGTTGTGGTCTCGGCCATGGGCCGGACCACGGACGAGCTCCTCCAGCTGGCGCGCGAGATCGCCCCCGACCCCTCGGGCCGCGAGCTCGACATGCTGCTCTCGGTGGGCGAGCGGATCACGATGTCGCTGCTGTGCATGGCGATCCAGTCGCTGGGCCACGAGGCGATCAGCTTCACCGGCTCGCAGTGCGGGATCATCACCAACGACGCGCACTCGAAAGCCCGCATCATCGAGGTCCGGCCGGTGCGGATCCAGGACGAGCTGGCCAACGGTCGGATCGTGATCGTGGCCGGGTACCAGGGCGTGAGCTACAAGCGCGAGATCACCACGCTGGGGCGCGGAGGCTCCGACACCACGGCCGTGGCCCTGGCCGCGGCTCTGGGCGCCGAGTACTGCGAGATCTGCTCGGACGTCGACGGCGTGTGCTCGGCCGACCCCAACGTGGTCCCCGAGGCGAGGCGCATCGCCGAGCTGGGCTACGAGCAGATGCAGGAGATGGCCACCTCTGGCGCGCGCGTGCTCGCGGCCGACGCGGTGGAGTTCGCCAAGAACCAGGGCATCGCGATCTACCTCCGCGCCGCGGACGGCGGCGAGGGCACGCTGGTGCGCAAGGCCGATCCGGCGCGGCTGAACAAGGTCACCGGGGTGACGCACGAGGAGCGCGTGATGCTGCTCCACGGCGATCCCGGGATCCTGGACGGAGTGCTGGGCTTCCTCGATGAACAGCAGGCGCCGGGCAAGCAGCTGGTGCACCTCGAAGGCGAGGACGGCGGCCTGTTCTCGCTGTTGATCTCGGCCGAGGGCCTGATGGCGCCCGACGCGCTGATCAACGCCCTGCGCGAGCGGTTCGGCGAGGCGCTGTCCGTGAACGACGATCTGGCCGCGGTGTCCCTGCTCGGCGAGGGCATCAGCGAGGACCATCGCAACCTGCGGCACGCGGCCGGGACCCTGGCCGAGGCCGGCATCGCGGCGCAGGGCACGCACACCTCCCGCTTCCGCATCACCTTCCTCGTGTCCCGGGCACGGGTGCAGGACACGGCTCGGTTGCTGCACCGCGTGTTCGTCGAGGAGCAGGCTGTCTAGCCCGTGGCGGACGGCCAGGACCAGACTCCAGACGACCCGCAGCGGCCCGCGGTGTTCCTCAAGCCCCGCGGCGCGGAGCGGATCGAAAGCGGCCATCCCTGGGTCTGGCGCAGCGACGTGGGACGCGCGCCCGAGGACCTCGAGCGCGGCGTGGTCGAGCTGAAGGGACCGGGCGGCCGTTTCCTGGGCCAGGCCCTGTTCTGCCGGCGCAGCGAGCTGTGGGTGCGGCTGCTGACTCGCGAGCGCGATGCCGTGGACGAGGCGTGGTTCGAGGCGCGGATCAGCGAGGCCCTGGAGCGGCGAGCCGGCCTGGTCGAGCCGGGCTGGGCGTACCGCTGGATCCACGGCGAGGCCGACGGGCTGCCCGGGCTGTTCGTGGACCGGTACCGCGACCGGCTGGCGGTGCAGATCTTGAGTGCGGCGATGGACCAGCGCGAGGCGGCGCTGCTGCGGTCCCTGGTGCGGGTCGCGAGGCAGGCACCCGACTTCGGTCCCTCGCTGGAGCTGGTGGTGCTGCGCCACGATGCGGGCGCACGGCGCCACGAGGGCCTGGAGCGCGATGTGCGCTGCCTGAACGTGGGCGACGATGGGGCGCTGCAGCCGGTCGAGCCGGGCGAGGCCGGAGCCCGGGTGGTGTACCGCGAGGGCGGGCTGGAGTTCCGGGCCGACCTGGTCGCCGACCAGAAGACCGGGGCCTTCCTCGACCAGCGCGAGAACCGCGTCCAGGCGCGGGAGTACGCGCGCGGGCGGGCGCTGGACGCCTTCAGCTTTCACGGCGGCTTCGCGCTGAACCTGGCGCGCGGCGGCGCCGAGCAGGTCGAGGCCGTGGAGGCCAGCGAGGCGGCCTGCGCACGGATCGCGGAGAACGCGGAGCGCAACGGATTCGAGCAGCGTGTGCAGGTGACCGCCGGCAACGTGTTCGACGTGCTGCGCGACCGCGAGCGGGCAGGGCGGACGTACGACACGATCGTGCTCGATCCGCCGGCCCTGGCCAAGCGCAAGGCCGACCTGGACGCGGCGTACCGCGGGTACAAGGAGCTCAACCTGCGCGCGCTCAAGCTGGTACAGCCCGGCGGGATCCTGATCTCCTGCTCGTGCTCGGCGCACGTCAAGGCGCCCGACTTCGAGGCCATGCTGGTCGACGCGGCCGCAGACACCCGGCGCAGCGTGCAGGTGCTGGAGCGCCGCGGCGCGGGCCGCGATCACCCGGTGCAGCTCGGCGTGCCCGAGACCGAGTACCTCAAGTGCTTCGTGCTGCGCGCGCTGTAACGATCAGCGCGTGGCCCGCACCAGCAGGTTGGAGTAGCGCCAGCCCTTGGTCTTGATCTCGCGCTCGGGCGAGTCCGAGTCGTGCCCGCCGAACTCGAGGAACCAGCCGGCCGAGGTCCAGCCGGGATTGATGTACGGGATGTCGCCGGTGATGGTCTTGCGCAGCTGACCGCCGGACCAGATCTGAAGCACCTGGCGGCCGCCCGCCGCGTCGAGCAGGGCGCTGATGTGGTACTCGGTGCCCGGGTTCCAGGGGAAGCCGGCGCGGAAGCTCTGGTACCCGGTGTACCCCTGGCCCTGGGGCTTCTTCTCCAGGTCGACCCGACCGTAGAAGATCGCGGTGCGCGCCAGGTCGCCCACGTCCGGCTTGATCTGGGCGGCGCAGCCGAAGATGTACCTCTCGTGGAACACGGTGGTGTCGCGGTTCATGCCGAACATGTTGTGATTCAGCACCTCGCGGTCGTAGAACTCCTCGCGCCAGCCGCCGTGGAAGGCGTCGAAGCTGACCGTGATCGTCAAATACTCGGTGCCCACCTCGCCGAAGCCCACGGTGTACTCCACGCTCGGACCTGCCGCCTGCACCTCGAGGAACTGGCCGTCCACGCGCAGCAGCACGCCGGGATCGTCGGTGTCGGTGTCCGTATCCGAGTCCGTGTCGGTATCCGCGTCCGCGTCGGTATCCGCGTCCGTGTCGGTATCCGCGTCCGTGTCGGTATCCGTGTCGGCGTCCGAGTCCGTGTCGGCGTCGGTGTCGGTATCCGCGTCCGTGTCTGTATCGGAGTCCGAGTCGGTGTCGGAGTCCGAGTCCGTATCGGAGTCCGAGTCGGTGTCAGTGTCCGAGTCGGTGTCAGTGTCTGTGTCGGTGTCAGTGTCTGTGTCGGTGTCAATGTCGGAGTCCGTGTCAATGTCCACGTCCGAGTCCGCGTCGCCCGAATCGCCGCAGGCGAATACGCTCAGCAACAGCAGGAGCGCGAGAGCGAGGCGTGCTGGCTTCACGATCCCCTCCGCCCGGAAACGTATCCGGAAACAATGACTTGCGCAACCCGCCGCGCTCGCATAAAAGGAAGCTTCCAACGCTGCGCAGGAGAGCGAGATGACCGAGGAAAACACCGAGACCAAGGAGCAAGTCGGGTTCCTGGCCCAGATCGGGCAGCTCACGCCGATGTTCTGGATCGCCAACGGCTCCGAGGCGCTGGAGCGGCTGGCCTTCTTCGGCGTGCGCGCCGTGCTGCCGCTGTACATGGTGGGCATGAACTCGGTGCTGCACCTCTCGATGACCGAGAAGGGCATCATCTACGGCGTGTGGGCGCTGATCCAGTGCCTGCTGCCGATGATCTCCGGCGGGTACACCGACGCGTACGGGTACCGCAAGAGCCTGGTGGTGGCCTTCTCGCTCAACGCGCTGGGCTACGCCTTGATGGCCAGCATCCTCACCCTGGCCGGCGACTCCCACGCGCTGCGCTTCTGGCTGATGATGACCGCGGGCGGTCTGGTCGGCACGGGCACCGCGATCTTCAAGCCGCCGGTCCAGGGCATGGTGGCCAAGGAGCTCACCGAGGGCAACTCGGGCCTCGGCTTCGGCATCTTCTACTGGGTGGTCAACATCGGCGGCTTCTTCGCACCGATGGCTGCCGCCTTCCTGCGCGGCGACGAGGCCAGCCCGACCTGGAGCAACGTGTTCTACGGCGCCGCGATCGTCACCGTGATCAACCTGATCTACTGCATGATCATCTTCAAGGAGCCCGACAAGGACCCCGAGGCGGCCAAGAAGAGCTCGGTACGCGTGTTCGTGGATACGATGGGGCAGCTGTGGAAGGACCAGCGCATGTTCCGCTTCCTGCTGATCATCTCCGGCTTCTGGCTGATGTTCATGCAGGTCTGGGATCTGCTGCCCAACTTCATCGACGAGTGGGTCGATGCGCGGGACTTCGGCTCGCTGCTGACCTCGGTCCTCGGCGACGGCGCCAGCGGCTTCCTCACCGCCGAGGGCGCGGCCAAGCCCGAGGTGATGATCAACATCGACGCGCTGACGATCATCATCCTCGTGATCCCGCTGTCGGCCTTCTTCGGCCGCTACCGCATGGTGGTCTCGCTGGTGCTGGGCATGGTGATCGCGATGGTCGGCTTCGTCGGCGCCGGCGTGACCCAGGTCGGCAACATCGTGGCGATCTTCATCTTCGTCTTCGCCGTGGGCGAGATCATCTGCAGCCCCAAGTTCACCGAGTTCGTCGGCATGACCGCGCCGCCGGACAAGAAAGCCCAGTACATGGGCTACTCCAACATGCCCTTTGCCTTCGGCTGGTTCGTGGGCAACATCATCTCGGGTCCGCTGTACGACGCCTTCTCGTCCAAGGTGATGCTGGCCCGGCGCTACCTGGTCGAGCACCTGGGGATGAGCGCGGACTGGGCCCAGAGCGAGGACACGCTGCACGGCCAGGCGGTGTGGGATACGTACCTCGCGCGGCTCAACGAGACCGCGCCCGAGGCGCTGCGCCCGGTCGCCGAGCGCGCCGGCGAGATGCTGCGGGCGATCGACCCGGCCACGCTCAGCTCCGCCGAGATCGGCCAGCGCACCCACGAAGCGCTGGCGCCGCTCAAGGCGCTGCAGGGCGAGCAGGACCCATTCGCGGCTTCCGAGCTGCTGTGGAACGCGTACGACCCCTGGATCATCTGGCTGATCCTCGGCAGCGTGGGGCTGCTCTCCGTGTTCGGCATGGTGATGATGTACTTCAGGAAGAAGGACGACGGAGCGGCCGAGGACGCCGGAGAGTCAGCCGAGTAGCACTCAGCCCCCGCCGAGCGCCCGCTCCACTTCATCCAGCAGCCGCTTGCTCTCGAAGGGCTTGGTCACGTGGGCGAAGAAGCCCAGGTCCTGGATCCGCTTGTTGTTCTTCTCGTCGTCGAGCGCGGTCACCGCGATCACCGGCACCTCGCTGGTCGCCGAGTCCTCGCGGATCGTGGTCATCAGCTCGTACCCGTCCATGTTGGGCATCATCACGTCGAGCAGCAGCAGGTCGAAGCGCCGATCCCCCAGGATCTCGAGGGCGCGGAAGGCATTGGGCGCGCCCTCCACCTCGTGACCCGCGTGCTCCAGCATCTCGCAGATCATCTTGCGAATCAGCTTCTCGTCGTCTACGACCAGGATCCGTGCCACGCGGGTCCCCTCAACGCTGGTGGATGCGGTCTTCTGCCACGAACCGGCGGTGCTGTCAATTCCGGAGCCGGCGCCCCAGGAAGGCCAGGAACAGCAAGGCCATCAGCGCCAGCACGCCGCCGTCCGGCCCCGCTGCGCAGCCCGAATCGCTCTTGGGTGACCCGTCGCCGTCGGCGTCCGTATCCGCGTCGGTGTCGGCGTCCGAATCGCTGTCCGTGTCCGCGTCGGTGTCGGCATCGCTGTCCGTGTCGCTGTCCGTGTCGCTGTCCGTGTCGACGTCGGTGTCCGCCTCCGAGCCGAGCACGCACTGGTTGTCCTGGCAGTGCTGGTCCTCGGGGCAGTCGATCAGCTCGCACGGATCCCGCATGCACTTGCCGTTGCGGCAGATCTCGTCCTCGTTGCAGGAGATGTAGAAGCAGTCGTCCGATTCGCAGGCTCCGTCCACGCACTTGTGCCCGGCCCCGCAGTTGACGCCGTCGCAGGGATCTAGTGCGCAGTGCCCGTCCACGCAACGCTGCCCGTCCTCGCAGTCGACCCAGGCGCAGCTGTCCACGCAGTTTCCGTCCCGGCAGAACTGCTCGGGTGCGCAGGTCACGCCGGCGCAGGGCTCGCGTACGCACTCGCCCCATTCGCAGCTCTGCCCCGGCGGGCATCCGGTGGCGAGGCACGAGGCCTCCACGCACTCGCCATTGTTGCACACCTTGCCCAGCCCGCAGTCGATGTACGCGCAGGGCGCGGCGCAGCGGCCCATGCGGCAGGCCCGGTCCTCGTCCGGGCAGTCCGCATCGGAGGTGCACTCCTTGGGCGCGCAGTAGTTGTCCTCGCAGACGAAGATCCCGGCGCACTCGCCGAAGTTGCAGACCTCCAGGCACTCGCCGTAGAGGCAGATCTGGCCCGGCGGGCAGAGGTCGCCCTCGTCGATCTCGCCGTCGCAGTCGTCATCGACGCCGTTGCAGATCTCGTCGGGCGGCGCGCCGCACATCCCGCACTCGTTGGTCATGCCTTCGTCGACCTCGCCGTCGCAGTCGTTGTCGCGGTGGTCGCAGGTCTCCTCGATCGGCGTCGGCGCGGTGCAGCCGCTCCACACGCCGTTGACGCAGCCCTCGGCGCCCTCGCCGCACTCGGTCCAGCAGACCTTCCACAGGTCCTCGTCGATCTCCCCGTCGCAGTCGTTGTCCTTGCCGTCGCAGGACTCGGTCTGGAGCGCCGACTCGAGGATCGCCTCCAGCGCCGCGGACAGGCTCGCCGGGTCGTCGGCGAAGTAGGCGTGCCCGCGGTTGGGATCGATCTCGCCCTGGTCGTCGACCGCGGTACCGCCGGCGCGCGCCATACGATCGAGCGTGCCCGAGCCCACCATCGCGCTGCCAAAGCCGACCACGAAGGTCCGCACGTCGTAGCTCGAGCCGTCGTAGAGCAGGTTCCGCAGCGACTCCACGCTGGCCACGGGGTCGCCGCCGCAGGTGTCCTCGCCGTCGGTGATGATCAGCACGTTGAAGGTCTTGCAGTCGCGGTCGACGTCGCTCGGGATCACCTCGCCCTCGAAGTAGTCCCGCGCCGAGTCCAGCGACAGCGCCATCGGCGTGAAGCCCTGGGCCCGCAGCTCCTTGTCCTGGGGGTAGCTCTCCTTGTTGTCGATCCACATCAGCACCTCGGTCTTGCTGGCGTCGCTGATGGGGACGATCACCTGCGCATCGTTCTGGCAGTTCTTGCGGCCGTCGTAGTTGAGATCCGGCATCTGGTCGGGCATCAGCACGTCGGGGCAGCCTGCGCCGGCCTTGGCGTACTCGTCGCCCTTGTTGATGCCCTGACCCTCCTCCTGGTAGTAGCGCATCAGCCCGAAGCGGACCTCGTCGGTGCCCTGGACCAGGCCGTTGAGCGCCGTCTTGCAGATGTACATCCGCGAGTCGTCGGCCTGGCCGTTGTTGTTGGTGTCCACGCCCGGGTACTCGCGCGAGCCGTCGCCGCAGGTGCGGTCTCCGTCGGCGTCCCAGCACATCGAGCTCGAGGTGTCCACGATGATCAGCAGGTCGTTGTGGAAGGGCTGGGCCGCGGCCAGCGATCCGCCGAGCACCAGCGCCGTCGTCACAACGGCGGTCAGGATTCCACGCATCACAGAACCCCCTGTGGTTGCTGGGCGGTTCGCCTGTTGCTACAAGGGTAGCCCGCGCGTGAGGTCAGGTCAACTCCGCACCCGCGGTACGAGCAGCCTGCCGGCGGCGAGGAAGCCCGCCGCCACGGCCAGGGTCAGCGCGATGTACGCCCAGTACTGCAGGTGGAACGACTCGGCGGGCCAGAACATCCGCGTGCCGTACCCATCCGAATCGCGCAGCAGGTGCGAGAGCAGCGCTCCGAAGACCACCAGGCCCCAGACCCGGCAGCGGGCGAGCAGCCCGACGCCCAGGCCGGCGGCCGCGCTGAAGAGCAGGCTGTGCGTGGCCGGCCGCTCGCCGATCGACACCGCGTCGGTGATCGAGAGCGAGCCCGCCGCCACGAAGTGATCCAGGTCGAGCAGCGACGCCGAGAGCGCGGCCACCACCAGGAAGCGCCAGGGCCAGCGCCCCCAGAGCACGGCGGGCAGCACCACGGCCACGCCGACGGCCGTGTGCACCGCGTTGTCGAACACGGACCAGAAGGGCAGGGGCAGCACGGGTTTCAGCTCGCAGAGGTGATCGGCGCCGACCATCAGCAGCACCAGCAGGCCGAGGTACGCCACGAACCCGTCGAGGCGCGACCAGCGGGCCGGGGTCTCGTGACCGATCGGCGGCTCCTGGGCGTCGGTGACCATGCTCGCCGATCAAGGTAGCGCCGCGCTGGAGTCGATGCAAGCGCCGCGATGTCGCCCGTTGACGCCTCGCCGCGCGGTCACTACCATGGTGCAACGGAGGCAACGTGCACCGGGCCCTGTCCTCGCTGCTCGTCATGGCGCTGACCAGCGGCTGCGCCGACGGCGTGATCCAGCGCATGCCGCCCGAGCCCACGAGCGAGCGGCCCGATCCGCTGGCCGACCGGGAGGCCGACCGCGTGACGGCCGCATCGCAGTGGCCGGAGCTGGTGGCGGCCTTTGGCGCGCTCGCCGCACTGTCGGCCGAGCAGGACTACAACCGCCGCGAGGAGGCCGTTGAGAGCTTGCTCGGCCGGCTGAACCCGGCGCTCGAGGGCCTGGAGCAGCAGGGCGCGCTCAACCCGCTGGCCCGCCTCGACCTGGTCGTGGTGCTGGAGGAGATCGCCCGCTCCCGGCTGCGGGGCGAGGGCACCACGGCCGGCTCGGTGCGCCAGGCCGAGCGCTGGGACGCGGCCGTGCGCATGCGGCGCTTCCTCGACGCCGCGGCCACAAACCGTCCGGACGCGATCGCGCCCGCGGTATGCGACGTGATGCTGATCGCGGACCTGCGCAAGTTCCGGCTGGTGCTGCCCTGCGTCCAGGGCCGGCCGGACGAGCGGTTCCTCGAGCGGATGCCCCTCGACGCGCGGGTCGCGGTGGCGCTGATGGCGCGCCTGGCCGCGGCCGCCTCGCCGGGGATCTGACACACAGTCTCGAGCTGCGAACCAGCCCGTGCATGCGTCTTGACACCGTTGACGCGTTGTGTTACGCAGGCTGCGTTCTTTAAGATATCGCAACCCGGAGTTCTCGCGAACCAGAGGAGGAGAGAATGACCGTCAAGGAGATCTTCGAGGAGAAAATTCCCGAAGGGCTGAAGGAGCGTGCCGAGAAGGCCAACAAGATCAACTCAGTATACCAGTTCTGCATCACCGGCGACGGCGGCGGCGACTGGGTCGTGGACCTGACCAAGCCCGAGGGCGGCGAGGTTCGCGGCGGCAAGGAAGACGCCCAGTGCACGATCACGGTCGGCGACCAGGACTTCGTCGACATCGTGACCGGCAAGCTCAACGGGCAGATGGCCTTCATGGCCGGCAAGCTCAAGGTCGCCGGCGACATGGGCCTCGCCATGAAGCTGCAGGTCATCCTCGGCGGCTAACCGTCTCGAGCACATTCTGCGGGGAGTCGCGTCGCCGGTGATGGCGGCGGACTCCCCGTTTTACCATCCGGAGCAAAGGAGATGACATGGCGGCGAAGCTGAAGACCCCCCTGACCGATCTGCTCGGCATCGAGCTGCCGATCCTCGGCGGCACGATGATGGACCTATCCACGGCGCCCTTTGTCGCCGCGATCAGCGACGCCGGTGCGCTGGGGATCATCGCCTCGGCGATCTACAAGGACTACGATCACTTCCGCAACGATCTGAAGGAAGTCAAGGACAAGACCGACAAGCCCTTCGCCGTGAACATCAACCTGTTTCCGATGATGGACAAGCTCGACAACAACCGCTACCTCGACATCATGCTCGAGGAGGGCGTGAAGATCGTCGAGACCTCGGGCTTTGCCCCGCCCGAGGAGCTGATCGCGCGGATCAAGTCCGACGGCTTCACCTGGCTGCACAAGTGCGTGGGCGTGCGCTACGCGCTCAAGGCCGAGTCCCTGGGCGCCGACGCGGTGACCGTGGTGGGCTACGAGAACGGCGGCGCCACGGGCAACCTCAACGTGGCCACGCTGATCCTCGTGCCCTCGACCGTTGACGCGCTGCAGGTCCCGGTGATCGGAGGCGGCGGCGTGGTCGACGGCCGCACCATGCTGGCGGTGCTCTCGCTGGGGGCCGCCGGCGTCATCGTCGGCAGCCGGCTGTTCATGTCCGAGGAGTGCCCCGCGCACCGCAACATCAAGGAGGCGCTGCTCGAGGCGGACGAGCTGTCGACCGACATCGTGATGCGCTCGGTCGGCTTCGCCCACCGGGTGTGGATGAACGAGCCGTCGAAGAAGGTCGCCGAGATCGAGGCCCGCGGCGGCGGGATCGACGAGATCTACCCCCACGTGGCCGGCGCCGCCTCGCGCAGGATGTATGAGGAGGGCGACCTGCAGGCCGGCTCGATCTCGATCTCGCAGGGCATCGGGCTGATCAGGGACATCAAGCCGGTGGGTGTAATCCTGAACGAGATGGTCGACGAGGCGCTGCGGCTGCACGCCGGGCTGCTCGCCGGGTAACTCGAACGACGGCCGGTGCCGGCGGTGCTTCGACGCCGCCGGAAACAGGGGGTTGGTGCGATACCGTGAAGCGTACCCGCTACGGTCCGCTGCATGTCCTGTATCTCGCCGCCTGGGGCGTGGCCGGATGGATCTGGCTCTACCTCGCGACCGAGGGGCTCCTCTCCACCGGCGGGCTCGACGCCCTGTTCCCCTCACCGGCGGTGGCCGGCGCCTTCCTCGCTCTCGGCCTCACCGCGCAGCTGCTCAGCTTCGACGTGGGCGCGCATCTGCGGGTCAGCCTCGACTCCGCGTTCTACGTCTCGGCGATGCTGCTGCTGGGCCCGGTCCCGGCCGCGTGGGTCGTGGCCTCGGCCATGGCCGTGGACACCCTGCGCAACTTCATCGAGCGTCAGCTCGGCCGCCCCGGCAATCCGCCGCGGCCCTGGCGCCACGAGATCGCCGCACTGACCTACAACACGGGCGGCACCGTGATGGTCGTGCTCGGCGCGACGCGTATCTTCGGGCTCACCGGCCCGGCCGACGAGATGACCCGCCTGCAGTGGCCGATCCTGTACACGCTGCCGCTGCTGGCGCTGCTGTTCATCGGCATCCACTACGCGATCACCCTGGTCTCGCTGTGGACCCAGGGACAGCCCGTCTGGGCGACGCTGCGCAAGATCCTGCTGCCCACCATCGGCGTGGAGGCGATGCTGATCCCGCTCTCGATGGTGCTGGTGATGATCTACCGCGAGGGCGATCCCTTCTCCTTCATGCTGCTGGGTGCGACCTTCCTGCTGGTGAACCTGGTGATCCACAAGCTGGTCGAGATCCGCGAGCAGCTGCACAACCGGGTCTCCGAGCTGAAGGCGCTGAACAACCTGGGCCGGGCCGTCGGCTCCTCACTGCAGACCGAGCAAGTGCTGGAGACGGTGGTGCAGGAGACGCTGCGGCTGCAACGCTGCGCTTCGGCGGCGCTGCTGGCGGTGCGGAGGAACGTGAACGAGAAGCCGGTGTTCGCGATCACGTCCCTGGAGCGCGACCAGCGACACTCCGAGCACCGCAGCGCGCCGGTCGACGAGGGGCTGCTGGGCTACGTGGTCGATCGCAAGGAGCCGCTGCGGCTGGGCAACGTGATGGGGCAGGGCGCGCGGTTCGGCGAGATCCACGACCCATTGCTGCTCGAGGCGCGTTCATTCCTCGGGCTCCCGCTGATCGCCGGGGAGGAGGTGATCGGGGTGCTGGCCGTGGTCTCGCCCGAGCGCGGGCAGTTCACCGAGGACACGGCTCGCGTGGTCGGCTCGATCGCCCTCGAAGCGTCGGTGGCGGTCCAGAACGCCCATCTCTTCGAGCTGGCCACCGAGGACGGCCTGACCCGGCTGTTCGTCCGGCGTTACTTCGACCAGCGGCTGATCGAGGAGTGGCACCGAGCGCGGCGCTACGGGGGACGATTCGCGCTGATCCTGGCCGACCTCGACGACTTCAAGGAGATCAACGACGAGCACGGTCATCCGGCCGGCGACGTGGTGCTGCGCGAGTTCTCGGCACGGACGATCGAGTCGATGCGGGCCGGCGACATCCCGGCGCGCTACGGCGGCGAGGAGTTCGCGATGCTGCTGGCGCGGGCCAATGCCAACGACGCCAGGCGCGTGGCCGAGCGACTGCGCCAAGCCGTGGCCGCGATGCGCATGCAGCACGGCGGCGTGCAGCTCACGATCACGGCCTCCTTCGGTATCGCCAGCTTCCCGGACTGCGGGCAGGACGACTCGGTGGAGGAGGTGTTCCAGAAGGCGGACAGCGCGCTGTACCTCGCCAAGTCGATGGGCAAGAACCGGGTGGAGCTCTGGACCCGCGACTCGCTGGACTGGGAGGGCGAGGTGAGCGGTGTGATCCAGCTCAAGCCGTCGGATTAGCGGCAAGGCTCTCCGCCGGCGAGGCGGATCCGTTCGGCGGAGTGCCCACGCGAGCCATTGGCGAGCGTGCTGCCCGGACTTTCGTGCTCGGACATCGCACTCCGCAGAGCGGATCCGCCTCGCCGGCGGTGAGCCGGCTGGCGGGTGATCCAGGTCCCTACTTGCAGATCGACCGGATCTTGTCCTTGCGCAGGTAGGTCAGCGCCCAGATGTAGTACGCCAGCAGCAGCACCATCCCGATCACCGCGAAGCCCTTGGCCACCATCGCGCCGAAGTCTGCGGCGAAGTCGCCGAGGCCGGCCTGCGCCGCGCCGCCCTGGGCCGCCATCAGCTTGCCCATGAAGGGTCGCGAGGCCTCGAGCGCGGCGCCGGTCACGGCCCAGGTCACGCCCGTGGCCAGCAGCTGGTACGGCAGATGCGCGAGATTGGTCCACACCAGCAGGTTGCGGCCCTTCTCCTTGTACCCGAAGAGCCAGATCGCGCCGACGATCAGGCCGAGGCAGAGGATCAGGTTGACAAAGGCCACCACCAGGGTGATGCCGCGATAGCTCCAGGACGCCTCGAGCGCGGCCTCGGTCATCTGCTTCTGGGCCTCGAAGGCCTCGTCGTTCATCATCGGGTTGAGCTTGGCCCCGAACTCCAGGCCACTGACGGCCTCGGCCAGGGCGGCGTCGTAGCCCTTGAGCATCGGCACCGAGTTCTTCAGCGCGATGATCGCGCCGAGGAAGCCCAGGATCAGCGCCATCACCAGCAGGAAGGTCAGCCCACCGGGGCGCTTCCGGCTGACCGGCGGGGGCATGGCGCCGCCTGCGGGCGGTCCGGCGGCCGGGCCGCCCGTGGTGGAACCGGGCACAGGTGAAGCGTGGGGCGACGAACCCGGGGTCTGCTCGTTCATGGCGTCCTCCAAGCGGATTGGCAACGTCAGCTCTTATACCGGAGACCGGGTGGCTTCCGCAATGTGAGGAAAATCACTTCTGCTTACGGGTGGTTTCTGGTACAGTTTGTCAAATCCAGGATGAGCGGTCCGCGGGCCGTCGGAGGAGGAGAGGATGAACCGGAACTTCAAGACCGCAGCGAGCCTGGCCGTGATCGTTCTCGCCAGCACCTTCCTGATCGGCGGCATCGGCGGGATGTGCGACGACCTGGGGCAGATCACCTTCACCATCGAGCACGAGACCGACGCGTACACCCTCGATCTGGACCAGGCGCTGGAGGAGAACAAGGGCGAGATCGACGGCTGGGACCAGCTCCCCGACGATGGAACCGGCTGCGTGACGCTGTCCGAGGTGCTCAGCAACGGCTTGGTGGTCTTCCCCGATCCGATGAAGGTCGACCTCGGCGACAACGAGGGCGAGGGCTCCCAGGTCAGCAAGTATCGCAACCACATCGAGGACGTGCAGATCAAGGAGCTGACGATCATCATCACCGCGAACAGCCTGAGCTTCGCCATCCCGGCCGTCGAGCTGTACGCCGGACCGTACAACGCCACCAAGAGCCAGCTGCAGTGGGTCGCCGAGACCGGCGAGGTCACGGCCGGCTTCACCGGCGACGTGCCGGTGCAGGTGACCACCGACCTGCTGAACACCGTGGGCTCGGCGCTGGAAGACGACATGCGCTTCAGCTTCAGCTTCTACTCCGCGTACGACGATGAGATCTGCAAGGGCGACACCCTCGGCACGATCACGGCCAAGGCCCGGGTCGTGGCCGACGTGGTCGCCGAGGCGCTCTAGGGAACCCGACCCATGCGCTCGACCCAGTCGCTGGCCTTGCTGGCCGCGCTGACGACCGCCTTCCTCTCCTGCGGCGACCTCGCGATGGTCGAGCTCGAGGTCAGCACCACCACCAAGACGATCACCATCGACGTGGGCAGCGCGGTCAACGCAGCGCTGAGCCAGCTCGTGAGCCAGGGCGTGATCCCGAGCACGGATCCGTCGACCTGGCGGGACGAGATCTCGATCGAGTTCACCGAGCGCGAGCCCCTGGAGATGGTGCCTCCGCCGAAGCTGCTCGACCTGGAGCAGGCGGAGAAGGGCGGCAGCGAGTTCTCCAAGTACCGCGACAACGTGAGCACGATCGTCATCGACTCGCTGGGCTTCAGCATCCGCGAGAACACGCTGAACTACGACCTCGGCCCGCTGACCCTGCTCGCCGGCGACGAGGAGGACACGACCGAGCAGCTCGCCGAGATCGCCACCGCCGAGGACGGCGTCGAGGCGGGGCATCTCTCTCCGGGAGAGGGCTACGAGAAGGTCCCGCTGAACCAGAACCAGAAGAAGCTCATCGGCAGCTTCCTCGACCTGATGAAGTTCAAGGTCGGGCTGAAGGGGCGCTGGAGCGGGCGGCTGGACAACACCTCGCTGAAGCCCACGGGGCTGATCAGGGTCAAGATCCGGGTCGAGGCCACGGCCACGGCGAGTCCCCTGTAACGCGATGATCCGATCGACGAGCTGGCACCTGCCCCGGGCGGCCGCGGCGCTCGACCCGGGACGATCCGCATGCCTCGATGTCGACGGACGCGAGGTGATCAACCTCTGCACCGAGGGGTACCTGGCGCTCGATGCACCCGGTGGTGACGCCGAGGAGCAGCGGGTCGCCACGGTCCTCGATGCTGCGCGGGCCGTTGCCGCGCTGAAACGCGTGGACCGGGTCTCGCTGCACGCCAGCGCGGCCGAGGCCTTCGGCGCGGCGCTGGGCGCGCTGGCGGCCGGCGCCACGCCGGCGATCGTGGCCGACTCCGGGCTCCGGCCAGAGCTGGGCGAGCTGTGCCGGACCGCGGCGGGCCGGCTGGAACACTACCCGCATCTCGATGCCGATGGAGCCCGCCGGGCGCTGGCCGAGGCCGGTGAGGGGCAGGCTGCTCCGGTCGTGCTGGTCACCGAGGGCGTGTTCGGCGCGGACGGCACCGTGGCGCCGCTGGCCGAGCTGTCAGCCGCCGCGGGCGAGTGCGACGCGAGGATCCTGCTCGAGGACAGCTTTGCCTTCGGTCTGCTCGGCCCGCACGGCTCGGGCTCGGCGCGGCACTTCGGCACCGAGCAGGCGATCGCGATCCACGCCGAGGTGGCCGATCTCGGCGGCGCGCTGGGGCTGGACCGGGCCGCCTTGGCCGCTTGTCCGGGAGCTGGCGGCGCCGACTCCATCGACGCGGCAGCGGCTGCTCGGCTCGCCGCGGCCGTGGCCCGCCTGCAGCGCGACGTGGGCCCGCAGGAGCGGATCTGGGCCCTCACGCGGTACCTGCGGGAGGGATTGAACGCCTTCAACCTCGACACCGGTGACACCCACAGCCCGATCACACCGGTGCTCTGCGGGTCGGCCGCGGACACCGACCGCGCCGCGGATCGCCTGTTCGAGGCCGGCGTGCTGGTGCACGTGGTGCCCGAGCCGATCTTTGCCGGCGGTCAGGCCGGTCTGCGCGCCACGCTGAGCACGGCGCACACCGAGGACGAGCTGGAGCGGGCGATCGAGGTGTTCGCAAAGGTGCTGGCGTAGGGGCGGCCCCGCGTGGCCGCCCGTAGCTGAGCAGGGCGCTGGAGCGGGCGATCGAGGTGTTCGTGGAGGTGCTGGCGTAGGGGCGGCCCCGCGTGGCCGCCCGTAGCTGAGCAGGGCGCTGGAGCGGGCGATCGAGGTGTTCGTGGAGGTGCTGGCGTAGGGGCGGCCCCGCGTGGCCGCCCGTAGCAGGGCGCCCACATGGGGGCGCCCCTACGTATCAATCGTGGCACAGCGAGTGACACCGCCGCTCGCAGAAGCTGCGGGAGTCGTTGGGGCCGGTCGGGTTCTCCGCGTTCAGCGGTGTGCCCGGCGCGCTCTCGGGGCAGTTCTTCAGGCAGGCGTCGATGCGGTTCTGGCACTCGGGCGAGATCTTCAGCGGGATGCAGTGCGCTGCCAGTACGGCGAGGAGTAGCAGGGCGACGAGGATCGCGATGTGTCTCAATCGCAGGCCTTGTAGTTGACCTCGATCGTGTCGCCCGCCTTGGGGATGTGACCGCCGTAGAAGCGGACGCTCGGCGGTCCGGGCCAGTACTTCCACCCGTCGGTCGCGCTCTCCGGAACCGGGAACCGGGCCCCGCGCGGATCGTTCGGATCCTGCGGCTCGATGAACACGTTGATCGTGCCCGCGCCGGGCTCCATCGAGAGGTAGAAGGTGTCGGGCAGGCCGAAGGCGTTCAGCCCCAGGTTCTGCAGCGCCTGGGCCCAGTTCGGCTCGCAGATCGACTCCACCACGCCGTTGGTCAGCTGCGCGGCCTCGATGTAGCGCGAGCCGTGGCCCGAGCCCTGGGCGCAGGCCTCACCCGGGATCTGCACGAAGGCCGAGATCACGATCTGCCCGGGAACGAAGTGCTTCAGGTTCTTGAAGAAGTTGACATAGGTCGGCACCGGCTTGTACCCGTCGCCGGTCAGGTCGTTGCACAGCGCGCCGCGCTGGCACTCGGACTGGTCCTGCTCGTCGCTGACGTAGATGATCGCCAGCCGCGCCTCCTCGCGCAGGAAGCCGGCGTTGTGCGCCACCGCCGCGGCGTCGGTGAAGGCGAGATAGCTGGCGTACAGCCCTGCCTCGGTGCCCGATCCGCTGTCACCGACCATCACGTTGCTCTGGAAGGTCGCCACCACGTTGGGCGTGCTGGGATCGATGTACCGCGGCGTGCCCTGCAGCTTGCCCTTGTCGGACGAGGCGCTCACGTCGGTGGTGATCACGCCGATGTGGAAGTCGGAGTCGAACTGGATCGCCACGTTGATGAAATTCTGGAAGTTGTTGCCGATGTTGGTCTGGTTGTCCGACATCGAGCCCGAGTTGTCCACGACCCAGAGGATGTCGACCATGCCGTAGATCGCGGTCTGCACGAAGATGTCCTGCTGGTCCTGGCCCGTGCCCTCGCCGGTGATCGGCACCTCGAAGGGCGACTCGGGCAGGGCAACGCCCGCATCCGGACCGCTGCCGTACTCGGCCGCGATCACCAGCGTACCCTCGTCCGAACCCTCGTCCGACGGGGCATAGCGCACCCGCATGACGAAGGTGCCGCTGACCGCATCGAGAGTGTGGGGCAGGCTGGGCGCGTTCTCCAGGGTGAACTCGCTCGACGCGGAGTCGATGTGGATGTCGGTGATCGTCACCGCTTCCTCGATGCGGTTGTACACGTACACGTTGATGAAGGGCGCGCCGCAGCCCGCCGGGTGCGCGCCGAAGTCGATCCGGTCGGGGTAGATCTGCAGGTCCGAGCCGATGCCCATCCCAGCGAGGTAGATCAGCACCTCGGGGTAGTTGCTGGCGTCGCTCTGGATCGTGACCGTGGCGTTGTAGTTCTTGACCTCGGTCGGGGCGAACACGATCGGCAGATCATACTCGTCGCCCGGGGCGATCGGGATCGGGAAGGTGATCAGCGGATCCACGCTGAAGCCGTCGGCGTCTGCGCCGGCGAAGACCGCCCCGGACACGGTCAGCGTGCGGGTGCCGATGGATTTGATCTTGATCGTCTTGGTCGTCTGATCGCCCACACGGACCCGGCCGCAGTCGAGTCCCTGGTTCCGCGGCGGATCGGTCTCGATCCGCGGGCTGCCCTTGAGCCGGCTGACCAGCGGGATCTCGATCTCCGCGTTGTTCGGATCGTTGGTGGCGATGAGCACCGTGCCTTCCTCGGCCGCCTCCACCGGCGGCGAGTACGTCACGCTGAAGTTCCACTGCTCGTCGGGCGCCACCTCCCACGGCGGTCCCATCGGATCGAGCTCGAGGAAGAAGTTGGGGCTCGAGCCGGCCTTGAGCGTCACGCTGGAGATGCTCAGGGTCTCGGTTCCCACGCTGTTCACGTACACGAACAGGCTCACGCGCCGACCGGCAGCCACCGAGCCGTAGTCGAGCTCGGTCGGGATCACGGTGACACGCGGCCCCTCCGTGTCGGTGTCGGTGTCAGCGTCGGTGTCTGCGTCCGTGTCGGCGTCGGTATCCGTGTCCGTGTCGGCATCCGTATCCGTGTCGGCGTCCGTGTCGGCGTCCGTGTCGGCGTCCGTATCCGTGTCTGCGTCCGTGTCCGCGTCGCTGTCCACGTCGCTGTCCGTGTCCGTGTCCGCATCGCCGATGGGCTGGCAGCGATCGTTCACGCACTGGGTGCCGCCCGGGCAGGGATTGTCCACGTCGCAGAGCCGGTTCACGCAAGTTCCGCCCTCGCAGACCTCCCAGAAGTTCTCGCAGTCGCTGTCCACGGAGCAGTCGTCGGCCTCGGTCTCGCCACAGGCGGTTGCGAGCAGGAGGAGCAGGGCCGGACCGATGATCGCGGTGGCTCTCTTCATCGGCACACCTCCGGAAGGAGTATATTGTGAGCAAACTACAGGGTTTTGCCCGTCGTGGTCAAGGTCGGCCGCAGAACAGGGAAAAAGCTCTCGTGGTACTCCGCTGAACCCCGGTCCAGCAGCTCGAAGATGGTGTACGCCGTAGCGTGAGGTGAGACCTTCAGCCTCCGCCCTTGAGCACGAAGAGGATCAGCCTGTCGAGCAACTGCTCGGCCAGCTTCTCTGCTGCCCGGTACTTGGCTCTGATCGCCTTGCCGCCAAAGGTCCGTCCCGCGCTCTTGCTCAGCCACTCGGCGCGCAGCTCTCCCTTGTCGTCGAGGATCCGGCAGTTGCCGAGCAGCCGATGAACCGACAGCCCCGAGGCGCCGAGGCCATAAGCGTCGTCACCGGCTGCCTTCTGCTTGCTCGAGCTGAACCGGAGACTCTGCTCGATCTTCCACGTCCCGTCCTTGCTCACCACCGGGAGACCGGCCTTGCTCGAGGCCACGACGAGCCTGTCCAGCAGGCGCTGCTCGTACTCCTGGTTGGCCCCGCCGTCCGTCCACTCGATCTCGATTCTCATCGGAAACGCGCCGGCCACGAGCGCCTTGGTCCGGTCGTCGTGCTCGCGCAGCAGCCCCAGTGCGCGCAGCAGCTCCTCGCGCGTCGCGCTGAAGTCGAGGGCCTCGGTGCCGATCAGGGCCTCGACAAGGGCGCGGCACTCGGCCGCGGGCGACCGCTTGGCGTTGCTCCACAGGGTCTGCAGCGCCCTGTAGCGCTCGGCGCCGGCCCTGGCGCTCTCTACGTATCCGCGGGCCTGGATGTCGTTCCTGGTGCTGCCCTTGCGCTCGAGGTTCTGGCCGTGCTTCTCGAGGTACTTCTGCAGGTTCCTGCGCGCCTGGCCGTACCTGCCCTGCCGGGCCAGGTCCTTGGCCTGCTCGCTCAGCTTCGCATAGTCGCTCCTCCAGGTGGGGATCTTCTTCTTTGCCCTGGCCTGCGCCGCACCGGCGAGCAGCAGGATCAGGGCGACGAGCAGCACCCGTCTCATGATGTCCTCCTTCTAGCGCTGCACCAGCAGCAGCAGCGAGATCATCTCGTACGGCCAGTCGCCGCCGCTGCTGTCCTGGTACTCCTCGCCCGAGGGCAGGCGGATATCGTAGTCGATCTGGTTGTCCTCGCCGGCGCGGATCGCCCCGGTCACGTCGATCGCGTTGGGCAGGCAGAAGGCGCCCGGGCACCAGGCCTGGCGCGGATACTCCCAGGTGCCGGGCTGCGGGCCGGTCGGGTTCTCCGCGCAGTCGTCGCGCCAGGGCGTGACCTCGAAGTGGGTGCCGTTGACGATCACGTGCGAGGTCAGCTCGCAGAACTCGGCGCAGTTGCCGGTGTTGCCGAAGCCGTGGCCCGTGGCGAGCAGCCGGGCCTCGACCCGGCTCGCGTGGGCCGGGATGGCCACGTCGACCGGGGTGATCTGCGAGCGGACCGTGGTGCCCTCCTCGGTGTCGATGTCGCCGACACGGATGTTGCGCCGGCCCCAGATGTTGATCGCCTCGGGCGCGGAGGGCTCGGCCTTGGGGTAGTAGATCAGCCGGATCGTCACCCGCCATCCGCTGCCGTCGGAGTGGCCGGGGCTGACCCAGGTGTCGATGTACGAGGCCAGGGTGCGGGTGCCGGTCAGCAGCGATGCAAAGGGCGTGACATCGACGTACGTGCACATCCGCATGCCGTAGGGCGTGATGTAGCGGGCGATCTCGTATTCCTCCCGCCGCTCCTCGTCGTCGGGGTTCTCGATCACGGCCACGCTGGCCGAGCGGTCCCAGGCGTCGCACCTGCCGTCGGCCGGGCACTCGAGCCTGATCATCAGGCCGATCTGCTTCCAGTGCGTATCCGTGGGAAGCTCGACCTCGCGCTCCACGGCCCGCAGGTTCTCACCGCCGCCGTAATACTGGGAGGTCTTGTTGAAGGGCACCACCTCGACCACGCCGCGCGGGATCTCGCTCTCGGCCGGGCACTCGAACCACGGGCCCTTGTCGCTGAAGTCGTACGGCGCCACGTCATCGGGGCCCTCGGGCTCGTCCTCGTTGTGGAACCGGCGCTCGTCCTCGGCGCAGGCGATCTGGAGCGAGACCAGCGCCGGCAGTAGCGCTGCGGCCGAGAGCTTGCCGATACGCGAGCCCAGGTTCAATTACAGGCCTTGTAGTTGACCTCGATCGTATCGCCGGCCTTGGGGATCATGCTGCCGTAGAAGCGGATGCTCGGCGGGCCGGGCCAGTACTTCCAGCCGTCGTTGACGTCTTCGGGCACCTGGAACCGCGCGCCGCGCGGATCGAGCGGATCCTGCGGCTCGATGAACACGTTGATCGTTCCTGCACCGGGCTCCATCGAGAGATAGAAGGTGTCGGGCAGGCCGAAGGCGTTCAGGCCCAGGTTCTGCAGCGACTGGGCCCAGTCGTCCTCGCAGATCGACTCCACCACGCCGTTGGTCAGCTGCGCGGCCTCGATGTAGCGTGTGCCCTCGAACTGCTTCCACTCGGGGTCGGGCGGACAGTCATCGAGGTTGACGATCACGAAGGCCGAGAGCACGAGCTGTCCCGGCACGAAGTGCTTGAGGTTCTTCAGGTAGTTCACGTAGGTCGCCACGGGCTTGAACCCGTCGCCCGTGTCCTCGTCGCAGATCGCACGCTGGCACTCCGAGTTGTCCTGCTCGTCGCTGACGTAGATCACGGCCAGCCGCGCCTCCTCGCGCAGGAATCCCGCGTTGTGCGCCACCGCCGCCGGATCGGAGAAGGCCAGCTGCGAGGCCTGCAGCCCGGCCTCCTTCGCCGAGCCGGAGGCCCCGACCATCACATTGCTCTGAAAGGTGCCGACCGGATCGGGCGTGTTCTGGTCGATCCACAGCGGATTCCCCTGCAGCTTGCCCGTGTGGTTCGCGTCGTCCACGTCGGTGGTGATCACGCCGATGTGGTAGTCCGAGTCGAACTGGATCGCCACGTTGATGAAGCTCTGGAAATTGGCCGCCAGGTTGGCCTGGTTGTTGGTCATCGAGCCCGAGTTGTCCACCACCCAGAGGATGTCGACGTTGCCGTACATCGCGGTCTGCACGAACAGGTCCTGCTGGTCCTGGCCCGTGCCCTCGCCCGTGATCGGGATCTGGAAGGGCGACTCGGGCAGGGCGATGCCCGTTTCCGCACCGCTGCCCCATTCGGCCTCGATCACGAAGGTGCCCGCGTCCGCGCCCTCGTCGGTCGGCGCGTAGCGCACGCGCATCACCAGCGTGCCGCTCACCGCCTCCAGGGAGTGGGGCAAATCAGGCGCATTCTCCAGGGTGAACTCGGTGCTCGCCGAGTCGATGTTGAGCGCCGTGATGTTCACGGCCTCCTGGGTGCGGTTGTAGATGTACACGTTGATGAAGGGCGCGGCGCAGCCGGCCGGATGGGCGCCGAACTCCAGGCTGTTGGGATAGATCTGCAGGTCCGAGCCGATGCCCATGCCGGCGAGGTAGATCAGCACCTCGGGGTAGTTGCTGGCGTCGCTCTGGATCGTGATCGTGCCGTTGTAGTTCTTCTCCTCGGTGGGCGCGAACACCACCGGCAGGTCGTACTCCTCGCCGGGCGTGATCGGTATCGGGAACACCACCGAGGTGTCCACGCTGAAGCCGTCCGCGCCCACACCCCCGATCGGCGCCGCGCTCACGGTCAGCGTGCGCGTGCCGGTGGACCGGATCTTGATCGTCTGGGTCAGCTGCTCGCCGATGCGAACGCGGCCGAAATCCATCCCCTGGTTCCGCGGCGGATCGGTCTCGATCCGCGGGCTGCCCTTGAGCCGGCTGACCAGCGGAATCTCGATCTCGGACTGCGACGGATCGTTGGTGGCCACGATCACCGCGCCTTCCTCGGCGGCGTCCGCCGGGGGACGGTAGTTCACGCCAAAGCTCCACTGATCGTCGACGGCCACCTCCCAGGGCGGTCCCAGCGGATCGAGCTCGAGGAAGAAGTTGGGGCTCGAGCCGGCCTTGAGCGTCACGCTGTTGATCGACAGCGGCTCGCTGCCCACGCTCTTGATGTACACGCTGAGCGTCGAGTTCCAGCCCGCGGGCACGTACCCGAAATCCAGCTCTAGCGGGGTCACCGAGGCGCGCGGGCCGTCGGTGTCGGTGTCCGTGTCACTGTCCGTGTCACTGTCCGTGTCGCTGTCCGTGTCGCTGTCCGTGTCAATGTCCGTGTCAATGTCCGTGTCAATGTCCGTGTCAATGTCCGTGTCAATGTCCGTGTCGGTGTCGCTGTCCACGTCAACGTCGGTGTCCGTGTCACTGTCGGTGTCGGTGTCCGTGTCGCCGGTGGGTACGCAGCGATCGTTCACGCAGTGGGTGCCGCCAGGGCAGGGGTTCTGGTCGTCGCACAGGCGGTTCACGCACTGGCCGCCCTCGCAGATCTCCCAGAAGTTCTCGCAGTCTCCGTCCTGCGTGCACTCGCCATCGGCGCCGGCCTCACCGCAGCCGCCAACGACCAGCAGCACCAGGGGCAGGGTCGAGCCAGCGATCAGCAGCCCCAATACCCGCTTCATCGAACACCTCCACTTGCGCATGCACCGCGGTGCAGCTCGATATTCAAAAAATTATAAATGATTCAAGGTGCTTGGTCAAGACGGCCCTTGCAGGGTATCACTTGGACAGCAGCTTGACCTCGGCCTTGGCGTGCACGGTCTCCTTGTTGCCCTTGACGCTGACGAGCTTGAGCCAGTGCTTCTTGGTCGGCTTGGGCCGTTCCTCCACGATCAGGTAGCTCTGCAGGCTGGTCTGTCCCGGCTTGACAAAGACCTGGCCGGTCTGCAGCAACTCCTTGTCCTCGTCGATAACCACCACGAACACGGAGTTGGCCTTGAGCTTCTTGAAGAAGGCCACGTAGTGGATCTTGTACTGGTCGTTGTAATCAGGCTTGATCTCGGGCTGGTGCTGCTCCAGCATGTCGTTGACAAAGGTCTCTGCGTTGTTCGAGAGGTAGATCACCTTGGGGCTGATGACGACCTTGCCCCACAGCGGCTTCTTCACGTCGGAGCCGCCGGCCGGCGAGGAGGCGATGAGCAGCGCGCCCACCACGAGCGACCCGAGGGCCGGGAGCGGCCTGCCTTGTCGTCTCTGCATGGCTTCACCTCCGGTCCGTTTCCAGACCTAAAGGATAAGTCAGGCACGGCCGGAGGGTCAAATTTGCGCCGTTTCTCTGGACGACCGCGTCCGATGGGGTATGATAGGGTCGTCGGCAAGATCGGGTGGAGGGAACGAGCCATGAACCGATCCATCGGGCGGCTGCTGCTGGTCGGGCCGCTGCTGCTGGGTTTGCTGGTCTTGGGCTGCGGCTCCGACGTTGAATGCGAGAAGGACTCCGACTGCGAGCAGAACGAGGCGGGCGAGCAGATCGAGATCTGCAAGTTCCACACCTGCGTCTCTACGAGCTGCGAGGGCGACCCCGAGCAGGGCTGGCGCCTGATCTCGAACACCAACCTGCGGAACGTCGTGCGGGAGATGGTGGGCCTGACCACCGACGAGGAGTACCTGTTCTTCCGGCACGTGCGCAAGATCGAGAAGCTCGAGGCGGTCAACCTGAACATCGGCGGCATCAACGGGCTGCAGTGCTTCGTCTCGCTCAAGCGGCTGTACCTCGACAACAACAACATCAGCAACCTGTCTCCGCTGACCCAGCACCCCAGGCTCCAGGTGCTCTCGATCGGCCGCAACGGGGTGAGCAACCTCTCACCCCTTTCCGAGGTGTTCACGCTCGAGGAACTGCTGATCGCGGACAACAACGTGAGCAACCTGGGGCCGCTGCTGCGCGTGCCGGTCGACCCCGAGGATCCCGAGAAGGGGTACCGGCCGACGAGGCTGAACTTGATCAACCTGGCCGACAACATCACGGACGACGGAAGAGACAACCGCATCAGCGACCTCACGCCGCTGGTGGAGAACAGCGGCATCGGCAACGGCGACCAGATCAACCTCACGGGCAACAGCCTCAACTGCGAGGCCACCTGCCCGACGACGCCCTGCGACGAGGAGCAGGGCTGCGGCGGAGGCTGCGTGTGCCAGGGTGGTCAGTGCCTGACGCACGTCCAGGCCCTGCGCGCCCGCGGGACGTTCGTCCTCACGGACTGCGACGAGTGAGCGCGATGAGGGCAGTGATGCGGGCGCTGCGGCTCGGCGCGCTGGTACTGCTGGCCGCGGCGGCGGGCTGCGTGAGCGGCTCGGACGCCTGCCAGTCGGACAGCGACTGCACCCAGCAGGACAAGACCGGCGCCGAGTTCCTGGTCTGCGAGGGCGGATTCTGCGTGCGGGGCTGCGACGAGCACGAGGACTGCGATCGGGGCTGCTTCTGCGAAGACGGCCACTGCCGGCAACGGCCGCCCCAGGAGCAGGGGGAATAGCGGACCGGCCCGTATCCCGGAGGTGCGTGATGGACCACGATAGCGAGGCGATCAGAGCCATCCTCGAGGCGATCCGGACCCGCCGGTCGGTCCGCAAGTTCCGGCAGGATCCGGTCTCGGCCACGGTGGTGCAGAGTCTGCTCAAGGCCGCGATCCACGCACCCAGCTCGGGCAACTCGCAGCCCTGGCACTTCGTGGTGGTGCGCAACCAGGAGGTGACCCGCAAGCTGGCCGAGGCCGCCCTGGGGCAGGCCTTCCTGGCCATGGCGCCGGTGGTGATCGTGGTCTGCGCCGACCTGGGCCGGGCGATGACCGCGTACGGGCCGCGCGGGGTCAACCTGTATTGCCTGCAGGACACGGCCGCCGCGGGTCAGAACCTGATGCTCGCGGCCCATGCGCTGGGCTTTGCCAGCTGCTGGGTCGGCGCCTTCGACGAGAAGCAGGTCGCGCGCGCGCTGGAGCTGGCCGACTCCCACCGCCCGGTGGCGCTGATCGCGCTGGGCAAGCCGGCCGACTCGCCGGAGATGCCGGAGCGCCTGCCGATGGAGCAGGTCCTGCGCGTTATCGAGTAGTTAGCTCCGGTTGCAGCGGACCGGCCAGGCAGGCCTCCACCCGGGCCGCGGCCTGCTCCAAATACTGCTCGTCGATCTCGTAGCCGATGAAGGGCAGGCCCAGGCCGGCGCAGGCGATGGCCGTGCTGCCCAGCCCGACAAAGGGATCGAGCGCCATCCGCACCCGCTCGAGCCCGTGCAGCTTGAGGCAGCGCTCGGGCAGGTCCTTGGGGAAGGTCGCCGGGTGGGGCCGATCCCTGTCGCGGCTCTTGATCGTGCGGTACGGCAGGAACCAGGTGTTGCCCCGGCAGCGCCGGTCCTTGCCCGCGGCCTTCCAGCGCGCCACGTTGGACTTGTCGGTGTACGGCACGCCGATCGCGAGCCGGTCGAGCGGCGTGTCCCCGCCCGGCGTGAGGTGGAAGATGTACTCGTGGGCGTCGTTGACGTAGCGCGGTGAGTTGATCGGCTTGTAGTGCCCCACGGCCAGTCCGTCGGGCCGTCCGGGATACCGGCCCATGTCCTCGGCGCTTATCGCGATGGACTTGATCCAGTGGATCACGTTCTGGAGCTGGAGGTGCTCGCGCGCCCGCGCGGCCACGTCGAGCGGGATCCAGGGATCGCTGGGGATGCCGCCCAGGTTGAGGAACAGCGAGCCCTTGGGTGAGAGCACCCGGGCCACGGCCGCGATCCACGTTCCGGACCAGTCGAGGTACTCCTGCCGCGGGATGTCATCGCGGTACCGGGTGTACCTCGCGCCGATGTTGTACGGCGGCGAGGTCACCACCACGTCCACCGAACCCGGCTCCATCCCGGCCAGGCCCTGCAGGCAGTCCTCCAGCTTCAGCTCCACGGCCCGGCCCTCGGCCAGCTCGAAACGATGGTTCATCAAACCTCCGCCGCGCGGAATAGCACGAAGCCGCGGGTCCGGCAAGCAAGAGGCAGGATCGAACAGCCTTTTCACCCGGCCGGCGAGCTGCTACCATCGGCCCGGCCAGAACGGACGGGGGCGAAGCGCACCGGTGAAGAGGGATCTTCCATCCTCCTGCGACGTGGTGGTGATCGGCGGCGGCATGGGCGGGCTGGTCTCCGCGGCCCTGCTGGCCAGGGCCGGGCTCTCGGTCTGCGTGCTGGAATCGGCCCGCCGGCCCGGCGGCTACCTGATGGGCTTCGAGCGAGGGGACTTCCGCTTCGACACCGCGATCCACTGGCTGAACATGTTCGGCCCGAGCGGGGTGCTGCGAAACCTCTTCGACTACATCGGCGACGGTGCGCCGCCCACGCCCTCGCCCCGGCGGATCAGACGCTACAAGGGCGAGTCCTTCGACTACCTGCTGACCGACCAGCCCGACGAGCTGCGCGACACGCTGCTCCGGGAGTTTCCCGCCGAGGAGCAGGGGCTGCTGCGCTTCTTTGCCGAGGCGCGGAAGATCGGGGAGACCTTCGTCGAGTTCGGCAAGCGGATGCGCTCGCCGACGACGCGCCCGCTGCTCGGGCAGCTCAAGGCCGGAATCGACGGCGCAAGGACCAGCTTCCCCTTCTGGAAGCACACCAACCGCAAGACCGAGGACGGGCTGAACCGATACTTCCGGTCCGAGCGGCTCAAGCAGATCTTCTGCTCCGAGATCTACCTCCTGTCGTGCCTGGTGCCGATCGGCTGGGCGTACACCGGCGACTACCAGCTCCCCCCGCCCGGCGGCGGCGTGCGTCTTGCGTCCTGGCTGTGCGAGGTACTCGAGGGTTTCGGCGCTTCGGTCCTGCTCGGCTGCCCGGCCCGGCAGATCCGGGTCGAGAAAGGCCGCTGCGTGGCCGTGCGGGCGGCCGTCGGGGGCGAGGCGCTGCCGGAGGCCGAGATCCGCTGTCGCTACGTGATCGGCGCCTGCGACCTGCTATCGCTGTACGAGCAGCTGCTCCCGGCCGGAACCATCCCGGCGCGCCTGATCCGCAAGCAGCGAGACGCGGATCTGTACGACTCGGCGGTCACGGTCTCGATCGGTCTGGACCGGCCGAGCCGCGAGCTGGGCCTGCAGGAGGAGCTGGTCCTGCTCAGCCGCGACGGGATCGCCCGCGAGCAGCACAGCAGCGGCGATCCGCACAAGGCCCTGATCAGCCTGCTCGCGCCGTCGGTCTTCGATCCCAGCCGCGCCCCGGCGGGCAAGGGCACCCTGACGATCCACACCGTGGCCAACATCCGCTACGGCGACACCTGGAAGACCGGGCCCGGACGCAAGCGGGGCGCGGCGTACCGTGAGTTCAAGCAGCAGTACGCCGATGTCCTGATCGAGCGTGTCGAGCAGAGCTTCGGTGTCCGCTTCCGCGATTCGATCGAGGTGCTCGACGTGGCCACCCCGATCACGCACTGGCGCTACACCGCCAACCGCGACGGCAGCTCGATGGGGCAGCGGCCCACGGGCCGGAACCTGCGGGCCCGGCTGGCCGGGTACACCACGCCGGTCGACAACCTGTACCTGGCGAGCCACTGGGCCGAGTACGGCGGCGGCGTGCCGGCGGCGGTGCGCGCGGCGGCGAACAGCTCGGCGCTGCTGCTCAAGCGCGAGAACCCCTCGGCCTTCGCCGAGCTGATCGCGGTGCTCGACGGCAAGCGCTAGGCCGGCCACCTCCGCGAGTCTTGCGGGCGCCCGGGCGCGGTGATAGGTTGCGGCGAGATTGTGGGGCTACCAGCTCCGCGGGAGTCGGAAGATGCGCTTCGTGGTCCTGCTCGGCAGCCCGCGCGGCCGTGAGAGCGCCAGCCGCCGCATGGCGCGCTACGCCGAGACGGTGAGCCAGGCCGAGTTCAGGTACATCGACGTGGGCCGCGACGCCCGCTCGCCCGAGGAGAGCCAGCAGCGGCTCGACGCGAGCCTCGCCGAGATCGCGGCGGCCGACGCCGTGATCTGGGCCTTCCCGGCGTACTCCTTCTTCCTGCCCGCAAAGATGGCGGTCTTCCTCGAAGCCGTGGTCGAAGGCAGGCATCACCCGGTCCTCGCCGGCAAGCCCACGATCGCGCTGATGACATCGGTCCGCCTGGCCGACGACTACGTGCTGCACCAGCTCCGGCGCTACGGCGAGAAGCTCGACATGAACTGGGTCGGCGACTACTCGGCGCCGGGCAGCCCGTACTTCGGGTACCACGACAACGAGACCCTCGGTCGCTTCTTCGAGCCCGGCCATGTGGTCGAGCAGGGCATCGCCCGGCTGATCGGCGAGCTCGAGGACGTGGTGGCGCGCGGCCTGGTGCTGCCCCGCCGGCACGCCCGGCTCGCAGAGGGAGAGCTCGACTACCGTCCGCCGGGCGCGGCCGCGGACTGGCCGCTCCCGGACGCCGCCGGGAGCAAGAGCGGAAAGACCTGCGTGCTGCTGGTCCACGAGCGCACGCCGCAAGTCGAGGTGCTGCTGGCCTGGCTGCAGCGGGCCACGCGCTTCGAAGTGAGCGTCGAGGACCTGACCGCGATCGAGATCCGCGGATGCCTCGGCTGCTACCTCTGCGAGCAGGAGGGCAGGGGGGAGTGCCCGCTGGCGGACGAGGCCTTCGGGCTGTTCGAGCGCATGGTGAACACCGATGCGCTGGTCGTCGTCTCCGAGCACCAGGGCTTCCACGTGCACCCGCGCCTGAAGACGGCGCTGGACCGGATGTGGTCGTTCGCCCACCGGGAGATGCTCTCGGGCCGGTACGCGCTGCCCGTGGTTCTCGGCCCGGCGGCCGAGCGCCACAAGGTGGCCGACTATCTCGAGCGCTACCTCGGCTTTGCCGGCTGCTTCCTGCTGCCCTCGCTGGTCTGGGACCGCGGCACCACCCCGGAGCAGCTCCTGTGGTCCCTGCAGCGCTTCGATCGTGCGGTGCACGAGCAGAGCTTCCTGCCCCGGCAGTTCGGCGTGGTGGCCGCCCGGCTGATGCTGCGGGACTACGTGTACCGCGCGCGCCAGGGCCTGCCGCTGGACTTCGAGCACTTCCGCAAGCGCGGGATGTTCGACTTCCCGAACATCTCGCTCGCCGACCGCGCCTGGCGCGAGATCCTGCGGCGGCTGATGAGCCGCCGGGGCCTGCGCCAGAAGCTGCTCTGGGGCCGGCGGCGACAGCTCGGGCTGCACCACTGGCCCGACTTCGGACCCCCAGATGACAGCGTCTGATCGGCTGAAGGTCCACTTCGTCTGGACGGCCTGGGAGCGCCTCCACAGGCTGAACTACAACATCCCGCCGCTGGGCGTGCTGCGCGTGGCGGGCCAGACTCCGGCCGACGTCGAGGTCCGCTTCACCGACGAGATGGTCTCGCCCGTGGACCTGCAGACCGACGCCGACATCATCGCGCTGTCCTCGCTCACACCAAGCGCTCCGCACGCCTACGAGCTGGCCGCGGCCTTTCGCGAGCGCGGCAAGTACGTCGTGCTCGGCGGCGCCCACGCCTCGATCGCACCCGAGGATGCCGCCCGCCACGTGGACACCGTGTTCGTCGGTGAGGCCGAGGGCCTGTGGGCCACATTCCTCGAGGATTTCAGACGAGGGCGGCCCGAGCGGCTGTACCGGCGGCCCGACCTGCCCTCGCTGGCCGGGCTGCCCCCGACCCGGCGGGACCTGCTCGCGACCCGGGTCTATCCCTACGAGAACCCGGTCGAGCACGGTATCGAGTCGATCGAGCTGAGCCGCGGCTGCACCTCGCGCTGCGCGTACTGCCTGGTCCCGCGGATCCAGGGCGACAGCTTCCGCAACCGGCCGCTGGACGAGATCGACCGGGAGTTCGCCTCGGTGGCCGACACCGACGGCATCATCTTCTTCACCGACAACAACCTGCTGGGCAACTGGTCTCACACCCGCCAGGCGCTCGAGCTGCTGAAGCGCCACGGCAAGGACTGGTTCGGGCTGCTGGCGCCCGAGGACACGGCGCGCGACCCCGAGGTGCTCGAGCTGCTGCTGCAGAGCGGCCTCTGCGGGGTGTACGGCACGGTCAAGGCGATCAGCGGCAAGGAGGACGCGCAGGAGCTGCGCAGACGCATCACGGCGCTGAAGCGGCTGGGAGACGGCGGCGTGGTGATCATCGCCACCTTTGCCCTGGGCTGGGACGACCACCCGCCCGAGGTGTTCTCGCGGACCGTCGAGTTCTGCGTCGAGGCCGGGCTCGACGTGCCCGAGTTCATCATCAACACCCCCTTCCCGGGCTCGCGGCTGCACCAGCGTTACGCCGAGGAGGGCCGCCTGCTCACCCACGACTGGGCGATGTACAACGGCAACCACTGCGTGTACCGGCCGAAGCTGATGAGCGCCGAGGCGCTCGAGGCCGGGTACCGCTGGTGCTACGAGGAGCTGTACCGCGATGTCGATCGGGACAAGGCGTTGTACGACGCTTTCCGCGATCTGGTGCTGTGCGCGATGATCCGCTCCCGGCGCAGGCGCCGGGAGCGTGAGCAGGACGATTCTGCTGGGCTCGGCGAGGGCCCTGCGCGCCGTCGCTAGACCAGATCCCCGCCGCGCTTCTTGCCCTCGGCCACCATCATCTGGAGGAAGCGGCTCTTGACCTGCTTGGAGAGCAGCACCTTCTTCACCGGCGGCAGGTTCTCCACTACGCCGACGATGCGATTGAGGAAGGCCATGGTGTGGTTCTCCTCGGCGTCGAACAGCAGGTTGTGCACCGAGCCTCGCTCCAGGGCGCGCATCATGATCCGCGAGAGCGTGCTCTCCGGCGTCAGCACCCGCTCCTTGCGCGCCGGCATGCTGAGCGCCTGCTTCCTGCACGCGGCGACGCACACGCCGCAGCCGAGGCAGATATTCTCGTCCACCACGGCCACGGTCTTGCCGGGCTGGCCATTCTCCGGCGGCAGCTTCTGCAGCGAGATCGCGCCGATCGGGCAGCGCCGCACGCAGCGTCCGCAGCCCTTGCACTTGTCGGTGTCCACGGCTGCGATGTAGTTGCTGGTCTTGACCGCGCCGTTGAGCCCGTGCTGGTTGATCGCCCGCAGCTGTCCGCAGTGGCAGCCGCAGCAGTTGCAGATGTAGGTCACGTTGCGCTGGATGTTGTCGCCGATCTGCACCAGGCCCAGCTCACGGGTCTTGGCCAGGATCTCCAGCAGCTCGGAGACCTCGGCCGGCCGGCCGAAGCCGTGGCGGATGATGTAGTCCGCGCCGGGCAGCAGGCTGGTGCAGACATCCATCGGGAACTCGCAGTGCTCGCCCATGTGCTCGGCCTTGTGACGGCAGTAGCACAGCGAAACGGCTCCGCCTCCGGAGTTCTCGTAGATCCGCGTGGCCCTCTCGTAGTCGAGGATCTCGGCGAAGTCGCCTTGCTCGAGCGTGTCCTCGTTTATCAGGGCGCGGCCGAGCTGCGCGTCGCCCTCGGCGAAGACCTGCTCGCCGAAGGTCGCATCGCCGAACATGAGCTCGTGCAGCGCACGCGCCACCCGCGGCTGGTCGATATCTTTGCGGATACGCATCAGCGAGAACTCGATGAAGCCCACCACGGGCGGCGCCAGGGCGTAGATCGTCTTGTCCGTCTTGGGATTGACGAAGTCGAAGACCAGGCCGCGCTCGGCCATGGCGTCGAGCTTGGCGGCCATCGTCTCCTTGGAGAAGCCCAGCCGGCGCGCCATCTTGCCCGCGCTGACCGGATCCCAGGGGAAGGCGGCGGCGATGCGCGCCTCCTCCTCGGTGAACAGCAACTCGAGCACCTCGAAGGCGGCCTTGGTGCCGGGCATCGCCGCCGGGCCCTGGTCGTGGCGCCTCTGCAGGTCGATGAACGCCTGCTTGTGATGGTTGAGATGACCCACGTGAGCTCCCTTCAGCTGGTGACCGGAAAAAAGTAGCCCGCGTATCGCGGCGCGTCAAGGAGGTGACTTCTTGGTCGGATTTCACGAGCGCACCGCCCGGACCTCCGCCTTGACCTCCGTCCCCCCCTTGTGGCACGGTGCGTTACCGGGAAAGGAGTGCGAACGTTGGCGAATCTCGAAGAGTTCAACCTGTTCAGGGGCACGGACGACTACATCGCCTCGGCAGCGCTGTGCGACGCGGTCAACGTGTCCGCGGCCCTGGGCCGGCCGCTGCTGGTCAAGGGCGAGCCGGGCACGGGCAAGACCCTGCTGGCCCACAGCGTGGCCCAAGGCCTGGACCTCGACCTGCTGACCTGGCACATCAAGAGCACGACCAAGGCGGTCGAGGGCCTGTACGTGTACGACGCGGTGGCCCGGCTGCACGACTCGCGCTTCGGCGACAAGGACGTGCGGGACATCAAGCAATACATCAGCATCGGGCCGCTCGGCCTCGCGCTGACTGCGGATTCCAGGGTTGTGCTGCTGATCGACGAGATCGACAAGGCCGACCTCGAGTTCCCCAACGACCTGCTGCGCGAGCTGGACGAGATGACCTTCAGCATCCCCGAGACCGGGGAGACCTTCGAGGCCAGCCAGCGGCCGATCGTGGTCATCACCTCGAACAACGAGAAGGAGCTACCCGACGCCTTCCTGAGGCGCTGCGTGTTCCACTTCATCGAGTTCCCGGACCGGCCGCTGATGCGGGAGATCATCGAGGTGCATCACCCGGGACTCCAGGAGAACCTGGCCAAGCAGTGCATGGCGCGGTTCTACTGGCTGCGCAGCATCGATGGGCTGCGCAAGAAGCCGAGCACCTCGGAGCTGATCGACTGGATCGCGGCGCTGCTCGCGGGCGGGGTGCCGGAGAAGACGGTGCGGGAGCAGATCCCCTTCCTCGGCAGCCTGATCAAGCACGAGGACGACCTGGAGAAGGTGCTGCACACGGCCCAGTCCTCGCGGAGGTAGCTCGAGGATGTTCCTCGACTTCTTCTACGAGCTCCGCGCCCGCGGGATCAATGTCACACCCACCGAGTGGCTGGCGCTGATGGAGGCGCTGCTCAAGGGCCTGGCCTTCAGCGATCTGGTCCGCTTCTACCACCTCGCGCGCGCGGTCTGCGTCAAGTCCGAGACGCTGTACGACAACTACGACGAGGCCTGGCTTGCCACCTTCGAGGGCATGGAGATCCCGCACAAGATCGCCGACGAGATCTACGACTGGCTGAACAACCCGATCCTGCCGCGTGAGTTCGATCCGGAGACGCTCAAGCTGCTCGAGGCGATGGACCTCGAGTCGCTGCGCGAGCTGTTCGAGCAGCGGCTCAAGGAGCAGAAGGAGCGCCACGACGGCGGCGACCGCTGGATCGGCACCGGCGGCACCTCGCCCTTCGGCCATTCGGGCCACCACCCCGGCGGGATCCGCGTGGGCGGCGAGAGCGGTGGCGGCATGGCGGCGCAGATCGCGGCGCGGCGCGCCTTTGCCAACTACCGCTCCGACCGCATCCTCGACACGCGCCAGATCGGCATGGCGCTGAAGAAGCTGCGCCGCTTCGCCCGCGAGGGCGCGCGGCTGGAGGTCGACATCGACGAGACGATCGAGGCCACGGCCCGCAACGCCGGCGACATCACCGTGGTCGAGACGCCGGAGCGGATCAGCGACCTCAAGGTGGTACTGCTGATGGACGCCGGTGGCTCGATGTCGCCGTACGCCCGCAACGTCGAGCGCCTGTTCTCGGCCGCGAGCAAGGCCTCGCACTTCAAGGATCTCAAGGCGTACTACTTCCACAACTGCGTGTACGAGCAGGTGTTCGACGACATCAGCCGCTGGGACGCGCTGCGCACCGAGGAGCTGTTCAAGAGGCTGGATCCGGCGTACCGCCTGGTGATGGTCGGCGACGCCTGCATGGCCCCCTCCGAGCTGCTCGCCCGCTGGGGCGCCATCGACTACTACCATCACAACGAGACGCCGGGCATCAGGTGGCTGGAGCGCCTGGAAGACCACTTCGAGCGCTCGGTGTGGCTCAACCCGATGCGCCTGCGCTACTGGAACCACCCCACGGTGGAGCGGGTGGCGGACTTGTTCCCGATGTTCGAGCTGACCCTCGACGGGCTGGAGAGTGCGATGAAGCACCTCGGCGGCCAGTGCATCCAGCCGCCCGAGATCGACGACGGGATCTACGGCCGCAGACCCTGGAACCCGAGCTACCAGAGCTGGTGAGCCGAGATGGTGGAACAGACGGGATTACGGGCGGCACCGAGAGTCCTCGGCTCCGCCGGCCCGCTACTCCTCGCAGCGCTGTTCCTCGCCGTGCTTCCGCGCTGCGGGGAAGGACCAGCGGGAGAGCCTCTGCCGCCGGACCTGGGCATGGAGTGCACCTGGACCGAGGTGCGACCCGCCTCTGCGCACGAACCGATCTTCCGGGCGATCTGGGGTTCGGCCCCGGACGACCTGTGGCTCGGCGGCACGGACCTGCTGGTTCACCACGACGGCACGAGCTGGACCGAGTTCGAGCTTCCGGCCGGCACCGCAGACATCGGCAGCCTGTGGGGCTCGGATTCGAACGACATCCACGCTGCCGAGAAGGCCGTGATCGGAGCCGACGGCCAGGTCTGGGCGATCGACCGAAGGCAGCACTACGACGGGACGGATTGGACCCCGGCATCCGGCGCCATCATCGACCCGTCAGCGGGGTGGATCGAGCACTTCGACGGATCGCAATGGGTGCAGGAGCTCACCGGCCTGGAGCAGATGGAGGATCTTGAGCCTGCGGCGCTCTGGGCGGTCAGCGGACAAGAGGTGTACCTGTTCGGAGCGGGATTCCTCGGTGGTCGTGAGTTCCACGGGTACTGCACGCACTACGACGGTGCCTCCTGGAGCCGTCAGGGGCTGCCCGCGGAGTGGCAGAGTGCGCCCCGGGCCGTCTGGGGTGACGTTCAGGCGGGGCTGTACCTCGCCCTCTCCACTCGACTGCACCCGCTGCTCCACATGCGCGGTGGAGCCTGGAGCAAGCTCGTGGAGAGCCGCGAGGGCCACTCGCTCGGCCTGGTAGCCCTCTGGGGTCACGGCGACCTGCTGTTCGCATACGGCACGGACCATGTAGACGGGGTCACCGGCGGTTCGCCGATCGTGCTCCTGCGCTACGACGGGCACGTGGTTCGCCGGCAGTACCTCGAGTACGCGACGTGCTGCGATCTTCCCGTCGCCATGTTGGGCTTCGCGAACGGTCCGCTGTTCCTGCTGGAAACGCACGGCGCAGTGCACCGCGTGGATACCGGGAGCTGCCTGGAGATCGACAGCCCGGTCCATCTACCGGATCCGTCGTTCTAGTCCTGGTGATGGAACCCTAGAAGCCGAAGCCGAGCATGACTCCGGCCCTGCCGCGATCGCCGACCCACGGCGCCGCGGAGACGCGTAGCGTCGCCGAGCTCGCCCCTCCGCGCGCTACCGGCATCCGCCGCGTCCGATCGCCGATGGCGTCCTCGATCTCGCGGCGGCTCGCCGTCTCGAGGAAGCCCCGCGGCAGGTACCCGATATCCGCGGCGTCCACGGCGATGAGGATGATCGAGGTGCCGAACAGGCCGGAGCCCACACCGAGGAAGGCAATGCCCACGTCCTCGCTGCTGGTGTCGTCGACGGTCGCCATCAAGGTGCCGGGCGCCACCATGACCAGCCCGAGGCCGAGCAGTACCCACTTCGAGACCTCGAGGAGGGTGCTCTCGGTCTGCTTGTTGTAGAGCGCCGTGAGGTCCTGGCGCCGAGAGCCGGCGAAGCGCGGGAAGCCCTTCTTGGGCAGGCCGACCAGGGTGTACACCGCGAACAGCTCGGCGTGGCGCGAGCTCTCGAGCTCGAGCAGCTCGTGCTCGAGGATCAGCGCGGCGATCTCGTCCGGGCTGAACCCGCGGCGCTGCAGGCACCACACCGTCTCGCGGGTGTGTGAGGGCAGGGCGGTACCCGTGTCCGCGATGCGGGCTGTCAGGCGCTCGTCGAAGCCGAGGGAAGCCAGCGCCTGCAGGCGCGTCTCGTACGGCGTCGTGCCCCGGGCGGCGCCGGATCCGACCGGCGCGTGGGTCGGCGGCGGCACCGCGCCCACCACACCCATCAGCTCGCAGACCGCGTGGAACAGATCCTCGAGCAGGCCCTGCTCGCCGCCGCGCACCTTGCGGAACACGCTGCTCCGCACCTTGACCGCCTTGACGTCGATCAGCTTGAGGTTCACCGCGAACAGCTCTCCGAACAGCGCCACGTTGCCCGTGACGAGAAGCTCCACGCCGAGGGCATTGCCGAGCTTGGAGAGGCAGCTCTCCTCCTCGCAGCCCGAGTACTCCTTGGACTTCTCCAGCCCGAGCAGGGCCTGGACGTCGGCCTTGGTGATCACCTCGTGGTCGGTGATGCGACGGATCTCGTTGGCCAGCATGTCGCCGAGCACGTCGAGCTGGGACTGGTCGATCCCGCCCTTGGCCTTGAAGTCGAGCACGGCCAGACGCTCGGCCGAGGCCACGGCAGGGCAAGTCAGGGCAAGCAGCAGCCCGAGCATGGGGAGAGCGGAGCTCGGTCTCATGAGGAGAGGCATATCGCCGCGGCGGCCGGGCGTCAACCTGAGGCGCAGCGGAACGCCAAGCCGGCGCGGCGTGTGCAGAGGGCGTGCGGGGTGTCCGCGAGCGGCATTGCCGCAAGCGTGCCCGACTCCCGAGGGTCTACTTCACACCCCGAACGCCCTCTGCACACACCGCGCCGGTCCCCGTCATCCCACCAGACCCACCGAGAAGGCGATCAGGAACTGCCCGCCGTAGTACAGCGGCAGGCCCAGCAAGCGGTTGGCGAAACCCTGGGCCACGAAGCGATCCCGGGCTACGCACAGGTCCGAGAGGTAGAAGCAGACCGCGCCGAGCAGCAGGGTCCAGCGGCCCACGCCGGGCAGCAGGGGATTGCCCGCCGCCGAGATCGCGGCCGCGACCATCGCACTGATCACCAGCACGTACGCCACCACCGGGCCGCGCATCGCGCCCAGCCGCGGCCACAGCCACCACAGCACATAGCAGCTTACCGCGACCAGGAGCAGGTGCAGCGCCGTCAGCCAGTCCTCGGGCCGGCGGACCACCAGGGCGAAGGCCACCACGTAGGCCACGTGCCCGAGGAGGAAGGCCACCAGCCCGGCCCTGAACGCACGGTCGCCCCGCAGCGCGAGGCACACGTCGCCGACCAGGCCCAGCAGCAGGCCGGCCAGCACCCAGTGGAAGTACGCGGCCAGCGGGTGCTCCTGGAGGATCGCGGTCGCCACGAAGGCGCAGGAGCAGGCGGTCTTGACACCGAGGATCAGATTCCGCCGGCCCTCGCGCTCCGCGAGCAGCAGCCCGCAGAGCAGCGCCGCGGCCGTGCCGGTGATGAACAGGTTCGTCGCGGTCATCGGCTCGCCGGGCCGTAGATCGTCTCCTCGAGCAGGACCACCGGGCAGGGCAGGGCGCCGCTCCACAGGGCCATCGCCAGCTCCTCGGCCTCGCGCTCCATCGCGCGCCGCTCCCGCATCCCGCCGAGGGTGATCTGCAGGCGCCCACCCGCGATGCGCTCCTGGACCACGGGCGCCGAGTTGACCGCGCCGTCGATCACGATCGCCAGCCGGCGCTTGACGATCCGTGCCGTGAGGTCCTCGAAGATCTTGGCGCCCCGCTCGTCGAGCTCGATCGCCACGTACGGATTACCGATCATCTCGTCGGTCCTGACCTCGGCCTCGACCACGTAGTCGCCGGTGAGCTCGACCTCGGTGGAGACGAGGTAGGTCTGCAGACGCGGTCCGTGGTGCCCCGAGCTTCCCTCCACCAGCAGCTCGGTGCCCCGGGGGAGCCTGTGCTTCAGCCCCGCGATCGCCTTGCCCAGCGCAGCGCCGTCAGCGGATTCGAGGTGATGGATCGTGAAGGGCGAGCCGGCCGCGTTCCAGAACGCCCTCTGCTGCTCGAGCCTGACCCCGCCGGGCAGCGTGGCGGCCGCGTCCGCCAGGAAGCCGGTCTGCCGATCCTCGACCACCCGCAGCTCCAGGCGGCCCGTGCGCCCCAGCAGGCGCTTGGCCGACTCGGCTCGTCCGCCCGGGATGTCCACGGTGACCCGGCCCGTCCGGGCGTTCGCGGTAACGCGGGCGCCGCGGATCTCGAGCGCGGCCACCCGCTTGTCGAACACCCGCTCGAGGCGCAGCAAGGTGTTCGGGGTGACCTCCGCGCCGGGCGCCGGGCCGTACACCAGCCGCAGGCCCGAGTCCGGGACGGACGGCTTGCAGCCCGGAAGCAGGGCGAGGACGATCAGCAGCCGGGCGCCGGATCCATGGCTCATGTCAGGCCTCCCGGTCGTGGCTAGCGGCCAAAGACCCTCTTGAGCTTGCCCCTCCCGAGCTCGAGCTCGGCGAGACAGGTGTTGCGGGGGACCTGCAGCGATTTTTCCTCGACGGTCCGGACCGCGGCGATCCGCCGCTCCAGCTCGGCCTCGGCGAGACGATAGGCCGCGTACCGCGGGTCGCGCGTGTCGGGCGCGTCGCAGAGACAGCGGATGCACCAGCTGCGCGCGGTGAGCTGCAGCACGTTCTCCGGCTCGCTGGCCAGGGCGCGTCGCACGGCCGTTGTCAGCTCGTCGGTGGCGTTGCCGCTCGTGCCGTCGTTCAACGCCACGGCCGCCTTCAGCCATTCCGGGCTGCCCTGGGCCACGGCATCCAGCAGATCGCGCCATTCGTCCGGGTTCTGGTGGATCTCGAAGGCCACGATCTCGGCGCCGCGAGTTGCGATCTCGCTGTTGATCCCATCGGGCGTGGAGCTGTAGCGCGCCGAGTTGTACCGGGTGGGTATCTCCTCGCCCGGATCCTTGCAGCCGGCGGTCGGGAGCAGCACAGCTGCCACGGCGAGGAGCGAGATGGCCGGCCTGGTTGACGTCATCTGCCCTGCTGTACAACCTTCGCTCGCGCGGCGCAAGGGTTTGGCATCCGGCCTTCGGCGTGGTAAAAAAATGAAGTCGGGAGGATGCTGCGATGGACGAACGCCATGAGTTCCTCGAGCAACTCGAGGAGCAAGGCGTGGACAAGGTCCGGGAGAACCTCGAGCTCAATGTGTACAGCATCTCCTGGAAGCGCTACCTGGCCGAGGAGTTCGTGCGCCGTGCTCCGCCGCCCGCGGACGAGTTCGCTCCGGACCATCAGTTCGAGAAGGAGCAGATCCTGATCTCGGAGCTGGCCAAGGCCAACGCCCGGGCAGGCACGGCGATGATGGTGGCCGTGCTCGGCCTGATCCTGAGCCTGGCCGCGCTCGCGGTGGCTCTCCTCACTCGCTAGCGCCGCTTCTTTCCGCGCCGCTGCAGCGACCGCACCGAGAAGAAGCTGTCCGGCGTGCCGGTGTTGACCTGCCAGTCCTTCTCCAGCATGGTCGTGGCGATGTCGTTGCGCCGGTGATCGATCATGTGCATCACCTTGGCGTGGCAGATCTCCCCGATGCAGTGAAAGTCCCTGCGGGTCTCGGTCTTGATGTGCATGCCGCGGTCGTTGAAGTACTTCAGCAGGATCGGCTGGTAGTACTTCTTGTCGATGTCGATCACCATCCTGGGGTAGGGGAACTCCTTGTTCGGCTGCTCGTTGAACTCGACGCGCCAGTACCTGTCCGTCTGCTCGATCATCTTCACCGTGTTGGCCTCTCCGTACACGGTGATCGCCATCTCGTCCTGGTTCATCGCCGAGCCCATGAAGCTCTGGTCCTTGACGTGGCTGGCCACGCGGCGGACCTTGCGGTACGCCGGCAGGTACACGTACATCTGGGTCAGCGAGCGCACGAGATAGCGGATGCCCTTGACGTCGCCGGGCGCGAGCAGCTCGATGCGGCGCCACTCGGAGCCCTTGATCGTGACCTCGAACAGCAGCTTGCGGTCGGGCTTGCCCTGCTCCTTGGTGATCATCTCCCAGACGAAGTACTGATCATCACCCGCGGTCAGCGTCTCGTCCATCTTCCTGACCACCCGCTCGGCCTCGGACTCGGAGCGGGCCGGAGCGCCGGCCAGCAGCAGCGCCGCGGCACAGACCGCCGCCAGTGCCTCGCGTGATATCATCGTCTCGCACTCCCCTCAGATGGTGGTCGCGTTGATCGCCCGATAGTTGAGGTAGTTCCAGAAGAAGTTGGTGAAGGCATTCTCCATGCTGCGGGTGTTCACCAGCGTCTTCAATCCCCGTGTGAAGGACTTGCCCATCGTGGACGTGGCCTCGTAGATCCAGCGCTGGCCCTGCTCGAGCTCCTCGATCACGTCGCGCACCGTCCGGAAGCGGTACCGCCGGCCGTTGAAGCGCGTCACCGAGCAGAAGCTGCAGTTGCAGGGACAGCCGCGCGAGGTCTGTACCGAGGGGATGAAGTACTTGCCGCCGAAGACCCGGCGGTCGATGCGCGGCTGCCCCTCCATGCGCGGGAACTCGCGCATGCGATACAAGGGCTGCAACTCGCCGCGGTCGAAGTCGTCGAGGATGCCGCGCCACAGGTCGTCGGCCTCGCCCACGACCACGCAGTCGGCGAAGCGGGAAGCCTCCTCGGTCATCACCGAGCCATGGATTCCGCCAAGGATGGTGGGAATCCCCCGGCGCCGGAAGCGGCGCAGGATCTCGTACGCCCGGGGAGCCTGCACGGTGGTCGCGGTGACCGCCACCAGATCCGCCTCGGCCGTGAAGTCGATCGTCTCCACGGCCTCGTCCACGATCTCGACCTCGTATCGGTCCGGCGGCGTGCGGCTGGCCAGCAGGCCCAGACCCATCGGCGGCAGGGCGAGCTGGCGCATCTTGCCGAACACGGTGCTCTTGATCGAGGGATTGACGAAGAGGATCTTCTTCATATCGAGTGGCCTCCAGAGGTCCGGGATCGTGCGGATTCGCACACCAACGGCCGGATTCCAGCTCGTGCTGCATGCAGCAGGGCGGCCACTGAAACTGTCATGAATCTATTTGAAATCCTTTGGATGTTTCGGTCGGTCCCACGTGCCTTCCTCGCTGGGCAGAGGCGCGAAGTGCGATATATCGCGATTCTTAGCCTGCGTCGGGGCCCGAGTCAAGTGCGAAATTTCGCAACTTGTCGCCCGGTTCGTCCATCGGTCAGCAAGGGCTTGAATCGGCGCCCCCCTCGTTATCTTGTGCTTGCGTCAGGCTGGCGGTGCGAGGAGCAGGGACACGCAGCTGTACACTCCAGCGGCACCATTCGTCCAGGAGAACATCGCGCAATCTTGTCGCCTCTTTCCTGAATTCCTTGCTCCTTCCGCACCCTTGTGGCATAGGGTCCCAGGTTGGAGGGCGGCATGGACCTGGGAATCGAGGGCAAGCTCGCCCTGGTCACGGGCGCGAGCCGCGGCCTGGGGTACAGCGCGGCCGAGGCGCTCGGCCGCGAGGGCGCGCGCCTGGCAATCGCCTCGCGCAGCGAGGAGAACATCCGCGCCGCTGCGGAGCGGCTGCGCGAGTCCAGCAACGCCGAGGTCGCCCCGCTCGTCGCGGACGTGGGCCACGAGGATGCGATCCAGTCGCTGGTGCGCGCGGTGCGCACCGACCTCGGCCCGATCGACATCCTCGTCTGCAACGCGGGCGGGCCGCCGCCCGGGCCGGTGCTAGACCATGGCGAGGAGGCCTGGCGCGACGCGCTGGAGCTCAACCTGCTGTCCGCGGTGCGCCTGTGCCGCCTGGTCGCGCCCAAGATGGCCGAGCAGGGCTGGGGCCGGATCCTGCTGATCACCTCGGTGGCGGTGCGCAACCCGATCGACGGCCTGGGCCTGTCCAACGCGGCGCGCGCGGGCGCCACCGGCTTTGCCAAGACCCTGGCGCGCGAGCTGGCGCCGCGCGGCGTGACCGTCAACTGCCTCTGCCCGGGGTACACCCGCACCGAGCGGCTCGACGAGCTGGCCGCGGTGATCGCCGAGCGCGAGGAGATAGCCCGGGAAATGGTTTTCGAGCGCTGGACGTCTATCATACCGGCGGGCCGGCTCGGCGAGCCCGGAGAGCTCGGCGCGCTGGCCGCTTTCCTCGCCTCGGACCGGGCGGGGTACATCACCGGCACCTCCATCGCGGTGGATGGCGGTGCGGATCGGGGGTTGCTGTGAGCAGAAGGCTCGTAACCCTCGCCGGCCTGGCCGTCGCGGCGCTGAGCGCTGGAGCGGCCGTGGCCGGCGACGAGGCCAAGGCGCCCGGGGCGGCGATCACGGTCACCGCGGTGGGCGACGTGATGCTCGGCACGACCTTCCCGCACGAGACGCAGTACCTCTCGCCGGGCGACGGGATGGATCTGCTGATCCCGATGATCCCCGCGATCCAGGAGGGCGACATCCGCTTCGGCAACCTGGAGGGCCCGCTGGTCGACGGCGGCGAGAGCACCAAGTGCGGCAAGAAGATCGGCAACTGCTACGCCTTCCGCTCACCCACGCGCTATGCCAGGCACCTCAAGGACGCGGGCTTCACCGTGATGTCGCTGGCCAACAACCACGCCCTCGACTTCGGCGAGGAGGGCCGCAGCTCCACGGAGAAGGTGCTGCGCGAGCTGGGGATCCACAGCTCGGGCAAGGGCGGCAGCGTGGCCGAGTTCCGCGTCAAGGGCCTCGACATCGCCTTCATCGCCTTCCACACCGCGGATCACAGCAACTTCCTGCTCAACCTGGGCACGGCCGAGATGATGGTGGCTCACGCGGCCAAGAACAACGACCTGGTGCTCGTCAGCTTCCACGGCGGCGCCGAGGGGTACAAGGCCGATCGCACGCCGGATCAGGTCGAGTACCTCGGCGATGAGGAGCGCGGCAACGTGATCCAGTTCTCCCACCGGGTGATCGACGCCGGCGCCGACCTGGTCCTGGGCCACGGCCCGCACGTGCTGCGCGGGATGGAGCTGTACAAGGGCCGGCTGATCGCGTACTCGCTGGGCAACTTCGCCACGTACGCCCGCTTCAACCTGCGCGACCGGCTGGGCTACTCCGTCGTGCTCAAGGCCGAGCTCGACCGCGAGGGCCGCTTCCTCGGCGGCAAGCTCACGCCCGCGATCCAGCTCGACAAGGGCGGGCCCCAGCCCGACGCGCAGGGCCGCGCGACCAAGGAGATCGCCCGGCTGTGCAGGCTCGACTTCCCGTACACCGGGATGAAGGTCGACGAAAAATCCGGCGCGATCACGCCGCCGGGCACCCAGGGCGCCGGTTTCTTCGCCGTGCCCACGCCCGAGATGCGCGACAAGGTCAAGCAGATGATCCGCGACGTCAAGCAGCTCGGCCGCGGCAAGCTCGGCGACGAGCAGCTCGCCCGGTGGTTCGGCGATCCGCGCGCCGGGTACATGCCCGAGGTGCCGGAGCGCTTCAAGAAGCCGGCCGAGAAGAAATGGACCTTCGAGCGCTACCGCAAGATCTTCATCACCGACGACCGCATCGCCGAGGGCCGCGAGTTCGTCAAGGCGCAGGACGAGCTGCTGAGCGAGGCGGCCGAGAAGTACGACGTGCACAAGTCCGCACTGGCTGCGCTGATCGCCGTCGAGACCCGCTTCGGTACGCACAAGGGAAAGTTTCCGGCCTTCAACGCGCTGGCCTCGGTGGTGCTGGGCTACCCGCGGCGCGCGCCCTGGGCCGCGCGCGAGCTGGCCGTGCTGTGCGAGATCTACCGGGACCGCGATCCGCTGGAGCCGCTGGGCAGCTATGCCGGCGCCGTGGGCTACCCGCAGTTCATGCCCTCGAGCATCAAGGACTACGGCGTGGACGCGGACGGCGACGGCTGGATCAATCTCGGCGACTGGAAGGACGCGATCCACTCCTGCGCCAACTACATCCACCGGCACGGCTGGAAGACCGGCGAGCCGATCAAGAAGGGCAGCAAGACCTACCGCGCGCTGTTCAAGTACAATCCCAGCCATTACTATGCCCGCGTGGTGGGTGAGATGGCCGAGATCTTCGGGTACGAGCCGCGGCACACCTTGAAAGCGCCGCTGGGCAAGCCCAAGGGACACAAGGCACAAGACAAGAAGCAGCAGGGGGGAGAGAGCAAGGAGAAGAGCCCGTGACCACGCGCACGAAGCAGGACGCCGCCAGTCCGCACCTGTTCGGCCCGGTGCCCAGCCGCCGGCTCGGGTACTCGCTGGGCATCGATCTGGTGCCGCACAAGGTCTGCACCCTGGACTGCGTGTACTGCGAGGTCGGACACACCACCAAGCGCACGCTTCAGCGGCAAGAATGGGTGCCCACGGCCGAGGTCGAGGCCGAGCTCGAGGCCTGGCTCGTAAAGGACGGCCAGGCCGACTATCTGACCTTCTCGGGGTACGGCGAACCGACCCTGCACTCGGACATCCAGCACATCATCCGCTTCCTCAAGGATCGGACGACAACGCCGCTCGCACTCCTGACCAATGGAACGCTGTTCTGGATGCCGGAGGTGCGGCGCGAGGTCGCCGAGCTCGACCTGATCATGCCCTCGCTCGATGCCGCCGATCCCGACACCTTCACCAGGATCAACCGCCCGCATCCGGACCTGGACGTGGAACGCGTGATCGAGGGCCTGGTGGCTCTGCGGCGCGAGTTCGAGGGCCAGATCTGGCTCGAGGTGCTGCTGGTCTCCGGGATCAACGACGCCGACGCCGAGCTCGATCGCATCGCCGAGGCGGTCGCGCGAATCGACCCGGACAAGGTGCAGCTCAACACCGTGGCCCGGCCCGGCTCCGAGGCCTGGGCCGTGGCCGCGTCGCTCGACGTGCAGGAGCGGGCGCGGGACGTCTTCGGCGAGCGCTGCGAGGTCGTGGCCGACTTCCAGCATACCAGCAAGAGCCCGTGCGCCCCCCAGCCCGCGAACGTGACCGAGCGCATCCTCGGCGTGATCCTGCGCCGGCCCGAAACCCAGGAGCGGCTGGCCGACGCCCTGGGCGTGGCGCTGCCGGCCGTGGAGGCTGCCGTGGCCGCGCTGCTGGAGCAGGGCCGGGTCCGCCTCGACGAGCGCAACGGTCAGCGCTTCGTGCTGCCTGCGGCGCGGTAGGGACGCAGCAGGCGCACGCCCGCCGACCACGCCGCCGGCGCATGACCTGCGCCCCTTGAAGCCACGCACCACCGCAGGTTGCGCCATCCGCACCCGGGTGCTAGATTCGGGACCATTCTGGAGGTGAACACATGAGCCAGTTCCTGCAGGCGCTGCTCGGCACGCCGGGCGTGTCCGGCCGCGAGGACCGGATCCGCGACGTAATCGCAGCCGAGATGAAACCGCTGGTCGACGAGCTGACCGTAGACGTGATGGGCAACCTGATCGGCGTACGCAAGGCGCGCCGCGGCAAGGGCAAGCGCCCGCTGCGCGTGATGATCGCCGCGCATATGGACCAGATCGGCCTGTACGTCCGACATGTGGACAAACAGGGCTTCGTGCGCTTCGTCACCGCCGGCGGGTTCGATCCCAAGACCCTGATCGCCCAGCGGGTGGTGGTCCACGGCAAGAAGGATCTCAACGGCGTGATCGGCACAAAGCCGATCCACATCATGAACGACGAGGAGCGCAAGCAGCCGCCCAAGATGGAGCAGCTGTACGTCGATCTCGGTCTGACCGCGGCCCGGGTCAAGGCCCAGGTGAGCGACGGCGATCCGATCACCCTGGTCGGCGACCTGAAGCAGGTCGGCGACTGCTGGTGCTCGCGAGCGCTGGACGACCGCATCGGCGTGTACGTGATGGTCGAGGCGCTGCGCAGGGCCGCGGCCAGCAAGAAGGGCCACGCCGTGGAGGTCTACGCCGTGTCCACGACCCAGGAGGAGGTCGGCGTGCGCGGGGCGACCACCGCGGCCTTCGGCGTGGAGCCCGACGTGGGCGTGGCCGTGGACGTGACCCTCGCCGCGGACGTGCCCGGCGTGAGCGATCACGATCAGATCTCGCATTTTGGCAAGGGCACCGCGATCAGCCTGATGAACGGCTCGCTGATCTCCAACCCGTTACTGGTCGAGCGGTTCAAGGCGCTGGCCAGGAAGAAGAAGATCCCGTTCCAGATGGACATCCTGCCTCGCGGCGGGACCGACGCCAGCGCGATGCAGCGCGCGCGGTCCGGCTGCGCCGCGATCACGCTGTCCGTGCCCAGCCGGTACGTGCACAGCACGGTGGAGATGGTGCACAGGAAGGACGTCAAGGCCAGCATCGACCTGCTGGCCGCGTACCTGATCGACGAAGCGACGAGCAGCTACCGCCCCAGGGTGAGCGGAGCGACCAGGCGGTGAAAGAGCCCCGGGTGCGGTTTCGCACCACCGCGCCGGGTTGCCTCGTGGCGACCGTCATCCTCTTCCTGGCGACCACCGCCGAAGCCGCGGAGACCGGCTGGGCGCGGGCCATGCCCTCGATCGGCGTGACCCTGGGCCTGGCCATGCCGTCCCGGGATTCGTACCTCGAGCTCACGCCCGGCCTGGCCGTGGGCGTCAAGTTCCAGATCGGCGATCGTGAGCACTGGCCGCTGGCTCCGTACTTCTTCCTGATCAGCAGCAAGCACCAGCTCGAGACGCTGAAGCCGTACGAGACCCTGCTCGGCGACGCCGCGAACGACTACCGCATCGAACCCGACGTGCGGCTCGACCTGCTCAACGGCGACACCCGGGTCACGACCTATGGCGTGGGCGTGGGGTACCTGATCGTGGAGGACAGCTGGATCCAGCCGTACGTTGACGTGGGCCTGGGCGGCGGGGGGATCAGCTTCTCCGGCGGCACCGTGGAGAAGAAGAGGTACGGCGGCGGCGCCGTGGCCCTGCACGTGGCCGCGGGCGTGGATTTCTTCCTCTGGAGAGGCTTTGCCCTGGGCCTCGACCTGCGTTCCTATCACGTGTTCACGGATAACCCCTTCAGGCGCAGCCTGAGCGCGGGCCGGGGCCTGACGATGACCTGCCTGGCGGCCACGCTGAAGTACTGGGATCGCTGAAGCCCTCATCCAGGCGCAGCTCATTTGCGGCCGTGTGACCGAAATCACAGAACTGAGAACCTCTTTGCGGCATCATCGCTATCACGGGCGGGCACCCCTCGTAAAAGAGGGGAGGGAGCCGGGGCCGGACCTTACGGGGGCCGGCCCTTCTTTTTTGGAGTCAGTCGATCCGCTGGCACCAGCCGTGCGGATCCTCGCCGCGGCCGTACTGGATCGCCAGCAGCGTGTCGTACAGCTTCTGGGCCAGCGGGCCGGTGTCGCCGTCGCCGACTCCGATCACCTCGTCCTTGTAGCAGACCTTGTTCACCGGCGAGATGATCGCGGCCGTGCCCGTGCCGAAGACCTCTTCCAGCGTGCCCTGCCTCGAGGCCTCGAACACCTCGTCGATCGACAGCCGCCGCTCGCTGACCTTCTCGCCCCAGTCCTGCAGCAGCTGCAGCACGGACTCGCGGGTCACGCCGGGCAGGATGCTGCCCGTCAGCGGTGAGGTGACCACCTCGCCGCCGATCTTGAACATCAGGTTCATCGTGCCCACTTCCTCGATGTACTTGCGCTCGATCGCGTCGAGCCACAGCACCTGGCTGTAGCCCGCCTGCTTGGCCTCCACCTGCGCGGCCAGGCTGGCCGCGTAGTTGCCGGCTGTCTTGGCGTCACCCACGCCGCCGCGCACGGCCCGCACGTATTTCTCTGTGGCGTAGATGCTCACCGGGTTGAAGCCCTCGGGGTAGTACGCCGCCACCGGGCCGACGATCACGTAGAACAGGTACCGGTTCGAGGGCCGCACGCCGAGGAAGGGATCGGTGGCGATCATCGTCGGCCGGATGTACATCGCGCAACCCTCGGTTCTGGGAATCCAGTCGCGCTCGAGCAGCACCAGCTTCCTGATCGCCTCGAGGGCCAGCTCGGAATCGATCTCGGACATCATCAATCGCCGCGCCGAGCGGTTCATCCGCTGGATGTTCTTGTCCGGCCGGAAGAGGTACACGCCGTCGTCCTTGCCGCGGTACGCCTTGAGCCCCTCGAAGATCTCCTGGCCGTAGTGCAGGCACATCGCGGCCGGCGAGAGCGCGATGTCGTGGTGCGGCTCGATGCGCGGATTCTTCCACGCGCCGTCCTCGTATTCCACCAGGAACATGTGGTCGGCGAAGAGCTGTCCGAAGCCGAGGGCCATGTCGTCCTCGGGGATCGGCTTGCGCTTCTCGACCTGCGTGATCTTGATCTCCATGGCCGCCTCCCTCTTCTTGCAATGCGCCGTAGTTGTAGCGCCGCACACGTTCGCGCGCAACCTTCTTTTATGCCGCGCTGCGACAAGCTTGGCCTTCGAGCGGAACCCTGTGCTAGACTCCGCGCCGCATGGCCACAGAGCACCCGTACCGCCGCCTGCTGCGCTACCTGCGCTCCTACGCGGGCGGGCTCGCCGTCGCGATCCTCTGCATGGTGGTGCTGGCCGGCGCCACGGGTCTGTACGCGTACCTCATCGGCCCGCTGCTCAAGTACGTCTTTGCCGGCGGCAAGGCCGGCGGCGAGGAGTTCATCCGCTTCCTGCCGGTCGACCTCGACCTCGGGACCGAGGCGGGACGGGAGCGCCTCGCCCTGCTGCTGCCGCTGTTCCTGATCGCGGTGGCGCTGGTCAAGGGAGTCGCGTACTTCGGTCAGTTCTTCCTGATGGGCATCACGGGCCAGCGCGTGATCCGCGACCTGCGGCGCGACCTGCACGGGCACCTGACCGCGCTGTCGCTGCCCTTCTACCACAGGACGCCGCCCGGGATGCTGATCTCGCGGCTGACCAACGACGTGCGCAGCGTGGAGGCCGCGGTGACCACCGCCGTGGCCACGGTGCTGCGCGACTCGCTGCAGGTGCTGGTGCTGGTGGCGCTGGCCTTTGTCATCGACTGGTCGCTGGCGCTGATCGCCTTCCTGGTGTTCCCGGTGGCGATCTGGCCCATCGTGACCTTTGGCAAGCGGCTCAAGCGGGTGGCCACGGGCAGCCAGGAGCGCACCGCCGAGATCGCGGACCGGCTGCACGAGCTGGTCGGCGGGATCCGCGTGGTGCAGGCCTTCGGCCAGGAGCAGCACGAGAGGCAGCGCTTCGCCGAGCACAACACCCGGCTGTACCGCGTGATGCGCAGGAGCTTCGCGGTGCGGGCGCTGCAGTCGCCGGTGATGGAGTGCTTGGGCGTGTTCGGCCTGGCCGCGGTGATCTGGTACGCCGGATCCCGCGTGGCCGACGGCGACCTGCTGCCCGAGCGGTTCATCAGCTTCTTTGCCGCGGTGTTCATGCTGTACCAGCCGGTCAAGGGCCTGGGCCGCGTGAACCACGAGATCGCCGAGGGCACGGCCGGCGGAGAGCGGATCTTCCAGCTGCTCGACACCCGGCCCGAGATCGCGGAGCGGCCCGGCGCCGAGCCGCTCGCCGGCTTCACCGACCGCATCGCCTTCGAGGCGGTGGAGTTCGCGTACCAAGGACGGGATGCCGTGCTCGACGGCGTGGAGCTGACCGCGCGCAAGGGCGAGGTGATAGCACTCGTGGGCAAGAGCGGCGCGGGCAAGACCACTCTGGTCGATCTGATCCCGCGATTCTACGACGTGACCGGCGGGAAGGTCACGATCGACGGCCGCGACGTGCGGGAGTGCAGCCTGAACAGCCTGCGCGGGCTGGTCGGGCTGGTCACGCAGCAGACGATCCTGTTCCACGACACGGTGCGGACCAATGTGGGGTACGGCCGGCCCGGCGCGGACGAGGCGGCGATCTGGCAGGCCCTGGCCCGGGCCAACGCCGAGGAGTTCGTGCGCGCGCTGCCGCAGGGGCTGGACACGCTGATCGGCGAGGGCGGGCTGATGCTCTCCGGCGGCGAGCGTCAGCGCCTGACCATTGCCCGGGCCCTGCTCACCGACCCGCCGGTCCTGATCCTGGACGAGGCCACGTCCGCGCTCGACTCCGAGGCCGAACGGGCCGTGCAGCAGGCGATCGAGGAGCTGTTGAAGGACCGCACCGCCTTTGTCATCGCCCACCGGCTCTCCACCGTTCGCCGCGCCGACCGGATCCTCGTGCTCTCCGGTGGCAAGATAGCGGAGCAGGGCACCCACGACGAGCTGCTCGCCCAGGGCGGCGAGTACGCGCGGCTGCACGCGGCGCAGTTCGTGGAGGAGAGCGAGCAGGGCGGCTCTAGAAGCTGATCCGGTACGAGAGCCGCCAGGTCTGCGGCCGAGCGGCCACGGCTCCAGGCCCGGTCCGCTGCTCGACCCGCGGCGTGAGCTTGTCGATCGCGTCCCGGCTGTTGACGTACCCTGCGGCACCCATGGGCAGCGAGATGATGCCGAGCAGTCCGGCCACGATGATCCCGGCGCCGACGATGCCCACCACGGCGTCGTCGTCGTCGTGGAGCACCACCACCGGCACCAGGCCGCCGGCCGTGGCGATCAGCCCGCAGCCCACGCCGATGAAGCTCAGGCTCGTCTTGGACTGCTCGTGGGCGGCCTCGAGCATGTACGCGTCGAAGCTGATGCCCTTGCGCCGCTGAGCCGAGTTGAGCCACGTCGAGTAGAAGGCGCCGAGGTCGGTCTCGAACATCTCCTCGAGCTCGATCAGATCTTCTGGCCGGTCGATGGCCGGGAAGGTCGCTGCCGGGGCCTGCGGCGTCGCCGGGGCAGGGGCGCTCGCGGCGCCCGCGCCCTGCAGGCTGCCCAGCGCACCGACCACGCCGAACACGGCCGCGGGCGCATCCCCGAACAGCTCGCCCACGGCCGGGGACACCGCGTCGAGCAGGGCGGCCCGGCCGCCGCGCACCTTGCGCGAGACGCGGGCGCTGACCTCGGCCTTGCGAGGATCGATCAGGCGCAGGTTGAGCAGGAACACCTCGTCGAACAGGGAGACGTTGCCCACCAGGATCAGGTCCACGCCCAGGGCGCCGCCGATCTCGGCCAGACACGAGGCCTCCTCGCAGCCCAGGGCGTCCTTGATCTTCTCGTACCCGATCAGGGACTTGATGTCGGCCTTGCCGATGACCTTGTGCGTGCCGCGCCCGAGCGCCTCGCTGGCCACGAGGTCGGCCAGGGCGTCGGCCGCGTCCTGGCTCACGCCGCCCTTGGCCGCGAACTCGAGCACGGCCAGGGTGGGCAGGGCCTCGGCAGCGGACTCAGCGGCCTCGGGCGCCGCCTCGGCTTCGGACGGCGCCCCGGCGCCGGGCGTCTCCTCGGCCGCTGCGGGCAGGGCCACGGCCCACAGGGCAACCAGCAGCATGGCACGGTTCTGCAGTACAGGAATCATGGCTGCTGACCTCTGACCCTCGTTGGTGCAGATCACAAGCCGCCGCGGACGCAGCGGGCACTGCGTTTTTCCTCGATCTCGGCGGTGCTGATGTTGCCGTTGTAAAAGTTCAGGTGCCACGCCACTGAACCAAGACTATCTTCCACCTCGGACGATGACCAGTACCAGTTGCGCGGCCCGCGCAGACCGTCAGGCCAGTAGTAGCCGTAGTCCGCCGGTCCTCCCTGGGGCGCGCAGCCTTCGCATGACGAATCTCGGCAGGTACTGGTCAGGCACTCGTCCGTGACATTGCAGGTCCCGCCCGTTGCCGTGGCCGCGCAACCCCGGACCAGGGACCGAAGCTCCGAGATCGAGGGAAGACGCCAGTCGGTCTGGCCCACCAGCGCCAGCCCATCGCAGTAGCCGTTGGCTACGGTCCAGGAGTAATCTCCGTTCGGCGCATCATCCTGCCATACCAGGCCGGAGATCGGATCCGTGCAGGTCTCGCCGCCGCAGGTGAAATCCGTGTCCGTATCCGCATCCGTGTCCGTATCCGCGTCCGTGTCAGTATCCGCATCCGTGTCCGTATCCGCGTCCGTGTCCGCGTCCGTGTCAGTATCCGCGTCCGTGTCTGTATCCGCGTCCGTGTCTGTATCCGCGTCCGTGTCAGTATCCGTGTCCGTGTCTGTATCCGCGTCCGTGTCAATATCCGCATCCGTGTCAATATCCGTGTCCACGTCCGTGTCCACGTCGGTATCCGCATCCGTGTCCGCATCATTGCCGGGCCTCACGCACATGCCGCTCCCAGGGTCGCAGACCTTGGTGCCGCCGCAGTCCGAGTCAGCGGTGCAGTCCTTGCCGTACTTCTCGTGTTCACAGGTGAAGCCGGCGCTGAGCACCAGGCAGGCAAGGAGCAGTACACCCAGGAAGGACCTCATCGCCGCACCCCCGGGTCAAAGGACCAGCTCACGCTGGCAGCCGCGCCGCCGCGGAGCGGCAGCACCGCGGCCGCGGGCGCCTCGTCCTCGCCGCCCGTCAGGAACAGCACCACGGTCGCGACCCCGGCGGCCAGCGCCACGCCGAACAGCGCCTCGCCCGCGATCAGCTTGGTGTCTCCGGAATCGCCCAGATCGCTCCACCTGTCGCTGCCCTTGAACTCGTCGTCCATGGATGAGTAATCCTTCATGCCCAGCCCGAACACGACCCCGCCGGCCACGGCCGCGGCGCCGGTCAGGCCCAGGGCCAGCCAGGGCGCGACGACCCTGAAGCCCGAGGGCTGCTCGGCGTGGCGGACGACGGTCGCGTCCGCGGCTTCGCCGCTGTCCGGCGCTGCCGCACCCGGAGTCGCCGCTGCACCGTCCGACGCAGCCGGCGCTGCCGGCTCCTGCTCGCCTACCAAGGGCCGGAACAGCTCCTTGACCGCAGCCCGCACCGCGGCCGGCAGCTCGGACTGCCCGCCCGTTATCTCCCGTGAGCTGCGGCCCACGGCCTCGGCCTTGTTCGCGTCCACCAGCCGCAGGTTGATCAGGAACACGTCCCCGAACTGCGCCAGGTTGCCGCTGACCAGCAGGCTCACACCGAGCGCGCCACCGATCTCGGCCAGGCATGCATCGTCCGCGCAGCCCGTGAGCTGCACGCGCTGCTCCTCCACGCTCAGCAGCGCAAGGATGTCCGCCTTGGCGATGACTTTGAAGCTGCCGAGGGAGAGGATCGCGCTCGCCACCAGGTCGTTGAGCGCGTCGGCCTGGGCCTGGCTCACGCCCGACTTGGCATCGAAATCGAGCACGGCTACGCTGGTTTCCGGCTCGGCGAAGGCTGGCGCAGCAGACAGCAGGAGCGCAAGAAAGGCACTCCAGTAACAGGTTCTCATCTTGCCTCCAGAAACGAATAGTCGATTTCACGAATAGCACAGGGACGAACGATTTTCCAGGCCTGGTTCCACTGGAACCACCGAGCGACTCCGGGGTCGACGCGAATCCGCGGCCGCGGTAAACTCCGACGGGGTGGATCGATGCGCAGGGCCTTCCCGCTTCTCGTCCCGCTGATGGTGCTCGGGGGCACTGCCGCGGCCGATATCGAGCCCAACGGCAGCTGTCCGTCCGGCGACCGGATCGTGCTCGATGCGCAGGGCGACGGCCAGGTCTCCGGCCAGATGAGCCTCGACGACTGGAAGGACTGCTACAACTTCCTCACCGCGGCCGACGGCCTGATCACGCTAGAACTCGACTGCCACGGCGAGGATATCGACGTCTTCCTGTACGACGAGCACGGCTCCCTGGCCGAGTACAACTTCGACATCGGCTGCGCCAACCAGACCCAGCACAGCGGACCGGCGGGCGACTACTGCGTGGAGCTGTCCTACTCCAGCTTCGACCCGACCGACTACGATCTGACCATCGACGCGCCCGCGGGCACGGTCGTCGATCCCAGGGAGAACGGCGAGGACTGCAATCGCGACACGGACTGCCTGTCGCAGCACTGCGTGGACGGCGTGTGCTGCGAGAGCGCCTGCACCGAGACCTGCAGCTACTGCGCCCTGGACGGCGCCCGGGGCCGGTGCTCGGCCGCTCCTGCCGGCTCGGACCCCCACGCCGACTGCCCGGTCCAGCAGGCCGCGACCTGCGGGAGCACGGGCGTGTGCAGCGGCGTGCAGGGCGAGTGCAGCCTGCATCCGCCAGGGACCGAGTGCGCGCCGCAGACCTGCGACGCCGGGTACGTGACGTACGCCCGCACCTGCGACGGCGCTGGCACCTGCCAGGATCGCGGGGGCGAGGCATGCCCCAGCGGTCGCTGTGATGGCGGCTGGTGCGCCGGAGATGCGGACACGGACAGCGACACGGACACGGATGCGGATAGCGACACGGACGCGGATAGCGACACGGACGCGGATAGCGACACGGACGCGGATGGCGACACGGACGCGGATGGCGACACGGACGCGGATGGCGACACGGACGCGGATGGCGACACGGACGCGGATGGCGACACGGACACGGCCCCAGGAAACTTGCCGCCCCTGCTCGATTTCCTGGCGCCGGCCGCAGACCAGGAGAACCACGCCGACAGCTGGTACATGGTTCGCTGGCGCGTGACCGATCCCGATGGCGACGCGGTCAAGGTGACCCTCGGGGCGCGCGAGGTCGAGGGATCCGTGTTCCATTTCGAGGGCTTCCCCAGGATGAGCTCCGGGATCGACGAGTACCCCTGGAGCACGGCCGGGCTGGCCGAGGGCGAGTACGAGCTGGTCGCCCTGTGCACCGACGGGTACAACAGCCGGGACTCGGTGGCATCGGGCAGGGTGGTGGTAACCCACGAATCAGCGAGCAGTGATCGCGGCTGCGGTTGCGACGCAGGCCCTGCCTCGGCGAGCGGCGGTGTCGTGCTCCTGCTGATCGGTGCGGCAGCAGCGCGGCGCCGGTCTCGCGTCCCGGCCTAGAGCGCCACGCCAACGGCCGCGAGCACCTGCATCGGCCCGATTTCTTCCACGCGCGCCAGCTGCTCCGCGCTGCGCACCAGCAGGCCGCCGGCAAAGCCGATCGCGTTGACCGAGATGCCCTCACAGAACTCCTGCGAGCGCCGCACGAGCAGCATCCACTCACGGGTGGCGAGCAGGTTGTACGGAGCGCGCTGCCGGGCGCCCGGGCCCGGTGGGTCCGCGGGCAGATCCGTGGCCGCGATCAGCTCGTGGTACACCGCCAGGGTGCGGGCGGTGATCCGCTCCAGCGACGTTATCAGCTCGTCGTTGGTGAAGCGGTACAGGGCGTGGCAAAAGGGCAGGGCAGGCGCGGTGACCACGCGGCCCGCCTCGTCCGGGAGCACGGCCTCCACGGGCAACCGCTCCTCCCCGGGAGTCAGGGGCAGGGGCACCACTTGCAGGTGCTTGTGCGGCTGGGAAGCGCCCGCCTCCTCGCCGCCGTTGTAGAAACCCAGGCCGTCGACCTCGTCCAGGCAGCGCCACAGCGCTTCGAAGTCAGCCTCGCCGAGCAGCTCGCGCTGGTCCACGAAGCTTCGAGTGACGATCAACAGATGATCGTCCAGGACATTGAACTTGTTGAGCAACGCCACATGGGATCCAGAGACATCGGCCACGAACAGCGCCTCGTCGTGCGGCAGGAAGGGGTCGGCTTTCTCACCGCCCTTGCTCTGGCCCCCGCCGGGCAGCGCGGCCTCGCGCGCCGCATCCTTGCGCGCGAGGCTCTCCACCACGCGGACCTGGAAGCGGATCCCCTGCTGCTCGAGGATGCGATGCGAGGTCGGGATGGGTGTCAGGGCGCCCGAGGCCTGCGCAGCCTCGGTGCGTTCATGCAAGAGCGCGGGTAGCGTTCCGGGCTGCAGGCTCTGGTCCTGGGCTCCCATCGATCAGTGCATGCCCTCGAGCTTGACCTCGCGCTCCGCGCTTCTTGCCGGCGCGCGGATACCCTCCTCGGCGCAGACGTACGGGCAGGCCTCGACGTCGCAATGCTCGCGAAGCTGCAGATGAATGGCGTGATCCCGGTACGAAGCAGAGAGCACCTCACCTCCCATGCCGCATCCGGACTGGTCCTCGACCGAGCCGTAGGATAGCAGCTCCGAGGCGAGGACCACTCGGCCATCGTCTATCAGCCCCACGGCCCGCAGGCTTCCCCTGATGCGTAGATCCAGCCAGGCTGCCCGCGAGCTGCCCTCGACCCGGTTGATCGAACGCAACGCCACGCCCTGACCCACGCACATATCGCCCAGGCAATCGAGGTTTATCTCGCCGGACAACGGAAACCCGTCGGGCTTGGCCACGAACTTGCCCTGCTTGTCGACCAGCACCACGGCGATCAGCTGCAGGTACTTCCGCGGGCCCTTCTGCTTGCTCCGGGCCCAGCCCGCGACCTTGCCGCGCTCGATCGCGGCCATGTGCAGCTCGAAGGCCAGGATCAGGCCGCCCTCCACGGGCTGCACCTGCGGATTCTCGGCATAGCCCCACAGCCCCTTGCGCTTGACCGGCAGCACGCGGTGCGCGTTGACCATCTTGCCGCTGCGGCGATCGTGGCGAAGCATCCTGGTGGCCTTGGAGCCAGGGAAGAGCCTGGCCACCATCTCTGCAGCTTCGGCGCCGCGCGCTCGGACCTCGCCGGCTGCGAGGAGCAGTCCGGACAGCAGGAGCAGCGCGGCATTCGGGAGACGGCGGCACATCCTTGGACCTCTTGCCAGTCGAGGCCAAGGTGGCACGAACGACCGGGACCGTCAACGGGGCAGCGCCGGGATCTGCGGAAGCATGGTTCCGGGCCCTTGCCCTCGGCGCCAAGGCCGATTATAGCTTCTAGCAGCACCACACGCTGGAGGAAGGGCATGCCAATCAGACAGCGAATCGGCCTCCTGCTCGTCGCCGGACTGCTTGCCGGCTGCATCGGCAAGAAGGTCAAGTTCGACGAGCCCGCGCTCACCACGGGCCCCGAGGATCCGAACGAGATCGCGGCCCGCGAGCTGCGGCGCCATGCCTGGTCCGAGATCGAGCGCTCGCGCGCGGCGCCGGTGGCGCTGGAGAGCGCCGCGGCCCTGGCCCTGGCCGCGGAGAAGCTGTTCCCCGGGACGCCGGACAACTACATCCTGCTCGCCGAGGCCCGGGGGCGGGCCGGCGTGGCCGCGGGCGCGACCGCGGCCCTGGAAAAGGCGCTTGCGGCCCGGCCCGGCGACGCCGAGCTCGAGGCCGGCCTGGAGCTGGCGCGGGCCGGTCTGGTGCCGGGCAAGGTGCTGCTGCCGGACAGCAAGCCGCCCGTGTGGCTGAACAACGTCAAGGTCGAGCTGCGCTTCCTCAACGACATCCACCGCTACGACGAGCCGATCCCTGCCGAGATCAAGATCACCAACCTGGGCAAGGAGCCGGTCGGCTTCGACCCGCTCGCGGGCGTGGATCCTGCCGTGCAGCTCGGCATCCTGGTGCACCGCAAGTCCGGGCGCTACGACTACTACGGCGCCCCGATGGTGACCTTCCGTGCGGCCAAGCAGCTCGGCGCGGGCGAATCGCTGGTCCGCGTGGCCGACATCAACCACGGCACCCTGGCCGTGGCGCTGGCCGCGTACGCGCCGCACTACTCACGGGTGCTGGCGGTACGCGCCGCGCTGATGGGCGATCGCGGCCAGCCCTGGGCCGTGGACAGCCAGGAGTCGATGCTCCCCTTCGCGGGCGTCGAGATCCGCGCCTCGGTGCTGGCCGACCTCGAGGACAAGCTGTTCAGCGAGCCGCCGGCCGAGCGGCTGCACCTGATCAAGCTGTACGGCCATCTCGTGTCGGGCGCTCCGTTGCCCGAACCGTTTGCGCCGCGCTTCAAGCCGTACGAATATCCGAAGGACAAGGGCAGGGAGATCCTGATCCGGCTGCTCAAGGACGAGGAACCGCTGGTGCGCGCCACCGCGGCCCGCGCCGCGGCAGGCCTGGGCGAGGACGCGGGCCAGCCGATCATCGACCTGCTCACCGAGGCGCTGACCGACAAGCAGAGCTGGCTCGCGCGCGGCCAGGCCGCGTACGCGCTGGCCAAGCTGCAGGGCAAGGGCGCCCAGGCGCTGCTGCGGACCGTGGCCAGCGAGGATCCGGACGAGGCGGCCCGGCAGATGGCGGCCGCAGCCCTGCTGCAGGTCGATCCCACGCTTGCTCCGCCGAAGCCGGCAGGCGAAGGCGAGCTTGCTCCGCCGAAGCCGGCCGAGCCCGAGCCAGCTCCCGCACCCCCAGAGGCGAGCGAGGGCAACTGACACGTGCGCCGCGCAGTGAAAGCCCTGGCCGCCCTGGCCCTGGGCTCGGTGGCGGCCCTGATGCTCGGCGAGGCCTTTGCCCGCCTGTTCCTCGCCCCCGGTCCGTCGATCGTGCTGCGCTACCAGCCGGACAACGCGAACTACGCCCTGACCCGGGACGTGTCCGGCGAGCTGGGCTACGAGTTCGTGCCCGGATCCTCTCTGTACAGGCTCTCGATCAACCAGCACGGCCTGCGCGACCTCGAGCGCTCGGCCGAGAAACCGGCGGGGCTGCGGCGCATCCTCGCCCTGGGCGATTCGATCACCATCGGCGGATCGTGGGGCGAGTACGTGCCCCTGCTGCAGACCTGGCCGCTGGTGCTCGAGCGCATCACCGACGATCCCGCGGGACAGCGGATCGAGGTCTGGAACGCCGGCATCGTCGGCTACAACCTGCCCCAGTACGCGGCCTTCCTCGAGCAGCGCCTGCTGCGCTTCGAGCCGGACGCAATCGTGATCGGCCTCTGCCTCAACGACATGGCCGTACGCCAGGAGATCCGACGCGAGGACGACGGCTTCTCGGTGGAGTGGACCGGGCACTACTACCCCGTGGCGCTGGACCTCGGCCCGGCAACGAACCGCTGGCTGCTCGAGCACAGCGAGCTGTGGCGCAGGATCAACGTGTCCGTCGCCGAGAGCACGGACGAGACCGAGGCGATGATCGACCTCGATTTCGAGGCGGCCGAGCAGGCGCTGGAGCGAATCCGCGCCGCTGCCGCCGGCCGCGGCGTGCCGGTGCTCGGGCTGCTGTTCCCGGGTCTGGACCACGCCGGGGTGAGCACCGAGGCCAGCAGCACCGATCACGCGCGCCTGGCCGGAATCCTCCGGCGGTCCGGTTTCCCGGTGGTCGACCTGTCCGCGGCCTTTGGCCAGTACTCCGGCCCGCGCCTGCGCAACCACCCTGACGACGCGGTGCACCCGAACGCGCTGGGGCACTGCCTCGCCGCCCGGGAGGCGCACCGCGCCCTGCGCAGGTTTAGGCTGCGCTGGTACCCGGATCGGGACCTGCCGGGGAACTTCTGTGCGCCCGCGGAATTGACAGCTCGCGAGTCGTCGGACTAACTTCCGATTCATGTCGGAGCGCGATCTCGAGAAGGCCCGCCGCAAGCGGATCCCGGAGCGCCGCCGGATCTTCGGCGTGGATGTGCTCGAGGGTGACGACGCCGGCGCGATGGGCACGCGGCAGCCCGGCGGTCCGCCGAGCAAGCCGCCCGACAAGAAGCTCTCCCAGTGGTTCGCCACCGCGATCTGCGGAAACGACATCACCTCGTCGTGCCTGTACGTGGCCGCGATCTGCACCGCGTACGCCGGCCGGCTGGCGCCGCTGTGCCTGCTCGCCGTGGCAGGGCTGCTCTACCTGTTCCGCAAGATCTACGGCGAGGTGGTGGGGGCGCTCCCGCTCAACGGCGGCGCGTACAACGCGCTGCTCAACTCGACGACCAAGTTCAAGGCCTCGATCGCGGCCTGCATGACCCTGCTGAGCTACGTGGCCACCGCGGTGATCAGCGCCAAGACCGCCGTGGAGTACATGGGCACGCTGTACCACGTACCGGTGCTGACCGTGACCGTGGCCGTGCTCGGGCTGTTCGCGCTGCTGGCGATAATCGGCATCACCGAGTCCTCCCGGGTGGCGCTGGCCATCTTCGTGCTCCACATCACAACCCTGGTGGTGCTGGTGTTCGTGGCGACCTTCGTGCTGCTCGGAGATACCTCGGTGTTCGCGGCCAACTGGAGCGCCCCGCTTCCCGGCGGCCGGGGCGTGGCGATGGCGCTGTTCTTCGGCTTCGCCTCGGGCCTGCTCGGCATCTCGGGCTTCGAGTCGAGCGCCAACTTCGTCGAGGAGCAGGCTCCGGGCGTGTTTCGCAAGACCCTGCGCAACATGTGGATCGCAATCAGCGTGTTCAATCCGCTGATCTGCCTGCTCGCGCTGGGCGTGCTGCCGATCGCCGAGATCACCGACGAGAGCAAGCGCGATTTCCTGCTGGCCTCGATGGGCGAGGCGTCCGGCGGCTCGTGGCTCAAGACGCTGATCGCCGTCGACGCCGCGCTGGTCCTCTGCGGCGCGGTACTGACCTCCTTCGTCGGCGTTGGCGGCCTGGTCAAGCGCATGGCGCTCGACCGCTGCCTGCCGCAGTTCCTGCTCGAGCGCAACCGGCGGGGCACGGCCCACCGCATCTTCCTCCTGTTCTTCGCGCTGTGCGCGTCGATCCTGCTCCTCACCGGCGGCGACCTGTTCGCCCTGGCCGGCGTGTACACCATCAGCTTCCTCGGCGTGATGACCCTGTTCGTGATCGGCAACATGCTGCTCAAGGTGCGTCGGGCGCGGCTGCCGCGGCCGGAGCGCGCCGGCTGGCTCACGACGATTCTGGCGCTGCTCGCTGTTCTCACCGGCATCGCCGGCAACGCGCTGATCGACACGCGGTACCTCGGCTACTTCCTGACCTACTTCGTGCCCACCGTGGCCGTGGTGCTGCTGATGTTCCTGCGGATCCACCTGCTCAAGCTGGTGCTGACCATGGCTCACGGAATTGCCGAGCGGGTGCACGGTATCAACCAGCGCATCTCAGAGGGTGTGCAGGTCCGCATCGACGCGATCAACTCGCTGGGCATCGTGTACTTCGCCGACGGCAAGGAAGACCTGGCCACGCTCAACCGGGCCATGCTCTACGTGCGGCAGAACGAGCTGACCAAGCGAGTCCGGGTCGTGCATGTCTATGAAAAACGGGAAGATGTACCAGAGCACCTCGAGCGTTTCCTCAAGATGCTCGACGAGGCCTATCCCGAGATCAAGATCGACCTGGTGCTGATCCAGGGCAGCTTCGATCCGAAGACGATCCACTACCTGTCCGAGCTGTTCCGCATCCCGCTCAACTACTTCTTCATCGGCCATCCGAGCGAGGAGTTCCCCTTCCGGCTGGAGGAGCTCGGCGGCGTGCGGCTGATCGTGTAAGTATGGCGACATGTTGGGCCTTGACGCCCCGCACCCGGTATGCTACCCGCTGCCCAGTAATCGAGAAGACCCAGAGGGAGGACCCCATGAAGAGAAGCGTGTTGCTCTGTGCTCTGGTTGTCATCGGCGCGCCCCTGATCTGCAGCTGCGCGATGGTGGGTGGAGGCCCGGCCTTCTACTCGGACATCATGGGCAACAACTACTACCAGGCTGGCGCGACCACCGAGGGCGGCGGCAAGGTCGTGACCGGGCAGGCGTGCTGGAAGAGCTACGTGGGCATCTACGCCGGCGGCGACGCCTCCGTGGCCCAGGCCCTGGCCGACGCTGGAGTGCAGAACACCAGCGTGCTCAAGAACATCGTCGTCGATCACAAGATCTACGCCATCGGCCCGTTCTACATGGAGTACTGCACCGTGGTCACCGCCACGGTCCAGGGCGGCGGCGGCATGGCCGAGCCTGCCCCGGTCGCCGAGCCCGAGCCCACGGCCGACGAGGGCAGCGAGGACGATTCCGGCTTCTAGACCGGTATCGCCTTCAACGCCTCGCGGGCGCACCTGCTTCCGCTCGCTGATGGGGCGGGCCCGGCGACAGCCCGGGCAGCTGGTCGCCAGGTGCGCCTTGACCCACCCGTGGGCCTACTTCATACTGTAAGTCGTTGATGGTTCTCGCGGAAGGGAGGCACCTTGCGACGGCTGAGCCTGGTACTCGGTGTGGCGCTCGTACTCCAGGGTACCGGTGGATGCGACGGATGCGGCGATACCACGGTCAGGCCCGATCTCGAGGAGTCCGGCAGCGAGGTCCACGAAACCGCGCCCGAGTCGGTTGACGAGATCCGGCCCGACGCGGACGCTGAAACCGCGGACGCCGCGGATTCCCTGGAGGCGGCGGATCTGGTCGAGATGCCGGACGCCGATCCCGAGCCCGAGACCGAGGCCGGGCGCGAGGTCGAGGCCGAGCCGGAATTCGAGGCCGAGCCCGAGGTCGAGCCGGAGCTCGCACCAGAGCCCGAGATCATGCTGGAGCTGGAGCCGGAACCCGAGCCCGAGTCCGAGCCGGAGCCCGAGGTCGATCCCGAGCCCGAGGTCGATCCCGAGCCCGAGGTCGAGCCCGAGCCCGAGGGTGATGTCCGCGCGCCCGAGGTGCAGATCACCTTCCCCGGAAACGGCGACACCCTCGACCGCACCACGGTTCACGTCAACGGCACCGCCACGGACGAGTCGCTGATCGTCACGCTCGAGGTGAACGGTGTTCCCGCGGTTTCGCTGGACGGGAACTATGCCCACTGGCGCGCGGTGGTGCAGCTGGCGCGGGGTGTGGGTCGCACGATCACGGTGCACGCGGCGGACGAGCACGGCAATGACGATCCGGCCGCGGCCGAGATCACTGTCGAGGCCGGCTCCGGCGCCCCGCTCGGAGCGCGGTTCGCACAGCGTGGGTACATCATCGAGTCCCTGGCCGCCGACGGCGCGGGCGGCGTGTGGGTCGGGCCGCGGGACGAGCATCTCCAGCATCTCGTGGAGCCGGGCACGCCGGATGACCAGAGCGACGATCTGTGGACCGATCTCGGCCTGTTCGGCGAGACCGTGATCCCGCACGGTGACGGGCTGTGGGCCGGCTCACGGGAGCGCTACGCTGGCGTGAGCTACCTCGAGCTGGGGGGCACGCCCGCGGATCCGAGCGACGACCTGGTCGCTGCCTTCACCGCGGCGGACGGAATGCCGGACGAACGGCTGTTCTCGGCCTGGCCCGATCCGGTGGCCGGTGTCTGGCTCGGCACCGGCTCGGGCGCGGCGTACCTCGACCACCGCGGAACCCTGGAGGACGCGGCCGACGACGCCTGGCTCACCCTGGACGCGGTGGGTGCGCCCTCCGGGATCGTGCGCTCGGTCCTCGCCGACGCCTCGGCCGAGCGTGCCTGGTTCGGCGCGGTGGGCCAGAGCCTGCTGCTGCTGCTCCACGGCGGTACGCCCGCGGACGCCGGCGACGACACCTGGATCGCCTTCGACGCCGGCGATGGGCTGTCCGGCGACACGGTCTGGTCCCTGTCCGAGGCCTCGGCGAACGCCCTCTGGGTCGGCAGCTCGGAAGGGCTCGATCTGCTCGACCACGCCGGTACGCCGGACGACAAGGGCGACGATCAGGTCAGCGCGGTGCTGGCCGGCACGCCGGTGTGGAGCCTGGCCGTCGACGGCGGCGGGCTGTGGCTCTCGGCGGGTAGGAGACTCAAGTACGTCGATCTCGCCGGTACGCCCGGCGACCCGGGAGACGATCAGGTGGTCGACCACCTCTGCGACGGCCTGTTCGGCGGGGCGCGCATCCTCTCGCTGGTGATGGTCGACGGCGTACTCTACGCGGGCACGGATACCACGCTCGGCGTGGTGCGTCTCGATCCCCAGGGCACGCCGCTCACCGCGGACGACGATCTGTGCACCGCGCTGTCCGGCGATCCGATGCCGGCCGGCATGGTCAAGGCGGTCGATCCGGCTCCGGACGACCGGCTGTGGGTCGGCACCGGGGAAGGCCTGGGCCTGCTCGATCCGGCCGGCACTCCCGACGACAAGTCCGACGACAGCTGGACGATCTACACCTTCGGTGACGCCGGCGTCGCGACCGTGGTCGAGGACTCGGGCGGCGGCATGTGGGTCGGCACGTCGAATCGCGGCGCGTACCACGTGCACCACCAGACCACGCTCACCGACACCTCCGACGATGTACGCACGCTGTTCAACGTCCACGACGGTCTGCCCGGCCTGGGCGTGCTCGACATCGACGTGGTCGGCGATGGGGTGTACTTCACCGTGGAGAACCGGGGCATCGCGTACCTCGACCACGGCGCCACGCGCTCGGACAAGGGCGACGACGCCTGGGTCGTGTACGACACCGGCGACGGTCTTCCCACCACCGAGGTCAAGGCGCTGGTCGCGGCCTCGGCCGATTCACTGTGGGCGGCGACCCAGGCCGGCCTGTGGCACCGCGCCACGAACGGTACGCCGCTGAACAAGGGCGACGACACCGTGACCCTGTTCACATCGGCAGACGGCCTGGCCGACGACACGGTGGCCGGGCTGGCCCTGGACTCGACCGGCCGGATCTGGTGCGCCGGCTCGGCCGGGGTGTCGGTCCTGGACGACGGAGGAACACCCGACGACAAGGGCGACGACACGTGGAGCCTGTACGGCCCCGACGACGGGCTGCCGCCCGAGGGCGCCGGGGGCCTGCGATTCGGTCCGGGCGCCGACCTGGCGCAGTACGCCACGGACAAGGGCTTGTACCGCCACCGCTTCGCAGTTCCCGGCTACGACGATCAGTGGTTCGCCTACACCCTGGCGGACGGCTTGCCCGGCGAGGAGGTCCTCGACCTGGTGATCCGGCCCGCCGGAGGGACCTGGCTGGTCACCTCGGTCGGCCTGGCCTTCCTGCCATGAGGGGGTGCGAGATGAGATGCCTGACCTCGGCGACCGTTCTCCTGTCGGCCGCGCTCCTGGCCGGGCCGTCCCTGGCCGGTGACTGCAAGTTCTACCCGCCGATCGGTGTGTTCGAGGCCGAGGTCGAATGCCACTGGACCCCGCCCGCCGACCACCCCAACACGGGACGCGACGACGTGGTGATGGCGCCCGTGGTGGCCAACGTCACCGACGACAACGGCGACGGCCTGACCGACCACCGCGACATCCCGGACATCATCTTCACCAGCTACAACTACGAGAGCCAGGGCTGCTGCAACGTAGACGGCCGGTTGCGGATCATGAGCGGGTACTGCCCGGCGCCGGACCAGGTCACGACCCATGCCTCGCCCAATCTGGTCGAGTTCGACAACTCGGGAGGCCTGGCCGTCGCCGATCTGACCGGCAACGGCGTGCCCGAGATCGTGGGCATCCTCAACAACGGCGGCCACCCCCAGGGCACGGTCGCGCTGCGCCGGGTCAAATCCGACGGCAGCGAGTGGGCCGTGCTCTGGACCAACAGCAGCTACCCCACCTGGAACGTGCACACCCGCGGCGGGGCCCAGCCCGCGATCGCCGATCTCGAGGGCGACGGCATCCTCGAGGTGATCGTGGGCAACGTGGTGCTCAACGGCGAGACCGGCGCGCTGATCTGGAACGGCGTGGACACCTCGGGCGGCAGCGGCGGGATCGGCAACAACGCCTTCCTCGGGCCGGTCTCCTGCGTTGGTGACATCGACCTCGACGGCGACCTCGAGGTGGCCGCGGGCAACACGCTCTACGACTCGGACGGCACCGTGCTGTGGACCTACACCTACACCACCAGCAACTCGAACTGCGGCGGGAGCCTGCCCTGCGACGGGATGAACGCGATGGCCAACTTCGACGGCGATCCCGAGGGCGAGGTGGTGATCGTGCGGCTGGGCGAGGTGTTCGTGATCGAGCACACCGGCGAGCTGCTCGCGCGCATCCCGATCATCAAGGACGACTGCGCCAACAACGAGTCCGGCCCGCCCACGGTGGCCGACTTCGACGGCGACGGCAGGGCCGAGATCGGCACCGCGGCCGCGGACTTCTACGAGGTGATCGACCTCGACTGCCTGGGCGCGGGCCGGCCGCCCGAATGCCAGGCCGACGGCATCCTCTGGGCCAAGCCCAACCAGGACTGCAGCAGCCGTGTGACCGCGTCGAGCGTGTTCGACTTCGAGGGCGACGGCAAGGCCGAGGTGGTGTACGCCGACGAGCAGAATTTCCGCATCTTCGCCGGCACCGACGGCACGATCCTGCTCGACGACACCACGCACTCCAGCCATACCCGGCTGGAGCAGGCAGTGATCGCAGACGTGGACAACGACGGCAACGCCGAGGTGGTGGTGGCCAGCAACTCCTGGGGCGGCGGCACGCCCGGCATCCGCACCTGGGGCGAGATCAACGACTACTGGGTCAGCACGCGGCCGATCTGGAACCAGCACACGTACCACATCACCAACATCGAAGCGGACGGCGCGATCCCCTGGTCCGAGGAGCCGAGCTGGGAGCGGTTCAACAGCTTCCGCGCCAACACCCAGGGCGACGAGGGCTTCGACGCTCCAGACCTTATCGCCCGCTTCCTCGAGGTCCAGCAGCGCCGCACCTGCCCGATCGCGATCGAGCTGAAGGTGCGCCTCTCCAACATCGGCGATCTGTTCGTGCCCGCCGGCGCGACGGCGGCGGTGTACGCCGGCTCGCCCGCCGATCCGCTGATCGGCACGCTGACCACGACCAAGCCGCTGTACCCGGGAGACCACGAAGACTTCGACCTGACCTGGGGCGACCCGCCGCTGCCGCCCGCGCCGGCGATCGATATCACCGCCGTGGCCGACGACGACGGCGCGGGCGCGGGCGCCCACGGCGAGTGCATCGAGACCAACAACGCGGACATTGCGCCGGAGGTGGGCGGCCCGATGCTCGAGGAGAAGTGTGACGGCTTCGACAACGACTGCGACGGCGACATCGACGAGGGCTGCGACTGCATCGTCGGCGAGACCCGGCCCTGCGGCACCGACGAGGGCGAATGCGAGTTCGGTACCGAGACCTGCAACATCGACGGCGAGTGGGGTTCCTGCGAAGGCGGGATCGGCCCGACCGAGGAGCTGTGCGACGGCCTGGACAACAACTGCAACGGCGAGGTCGACGAGGGCTGCGACTGCATCACCGGCGACACGCGGGATTGCGGTTCGGCCGTGGGCGAGTGCGAGATGGGCACCGAGACCTGCGACATCAACGGCAAGTGGGGCCCCTGCGAGGGTGCGGTCGGTCCCAGCGAGGAGCTCTGTGACGGCGTGGACAACAACTGCGACGGCAGGATCGACGAGGGCTGCGACTGCATCAGCGGCGACACGCGGGCCTGCGGCACCGACGTGGGCGAGTGCGAGCCCGGAATCGAGACCTGCGACGAGAACGGCGAGTGGGGCGATTGTATCGGCGCGGTCGGTCCCGGCGAGGAGATCTGCGACGGCCTGGACAACAACTGCAACAGCGAGATCGACGAGGGCTGCGTGTGCATACCCGGCGCGGCCCGCCCCTGCGGCTCGGACGTCGGCGTCTGCGAGATGGGCTGGGAGACCTGCGCCGAGGACGGCATGAGCTGGGGCGAGTGCGAGGGCGCGATCGATCCCTCCCGTGAGATCTGCGACGGCCTTGACAACGACTGCAACGGAGAGACCGACGAGGGGGTGCTCGATGCCTGCGGCGGCTGCGGCGTGGCCGGCGTCGATGTGTGCAACGGCCGGGACGACGACTGCGACGGCGAGGCCGACGAGGGCGGTCTCTGTCCGCAGGGCCTGTGGTGCTTCGAGGGCACCTGCGTCGAGCGCTGCATCCTCGGCGAGTGCCCGGCCGGCCAGAGCTGCCTCGACGGCTTCTGCGTACCCGACGTGTGCTACGACGTGGAGTGCGATCCGGGGGAGTACTGCCGCGACGGGGCCTGCGTGGATCCGTGCGACGGCGTGAGCTGCCCGCCGGGCCGGGAATGCCGGGCCGGCGGCTGCATCGAGACCGGGACCTGCTACACCGAGGGCTGTCCCGAGGGCCAGCACTGCGTGGACGGCGCCTGCGTGGTCGATCCGTGCGCGGCGATGAGCTGCGAGCCCGGACAGTTCTGCCGCGACGGCGCCTGCGTGGACAGCTGCTCTGAGGTGAGCTGCGATCCGGACCAGCTCTGCCGCGACGGACTCTGCGAGAGCGACCCCTGCCACGGCATCAACTGCAACCCCGGCGAGATCTGCATCGACGGCAGCTGCGGCGAGGATCCATGCGGCGGAGTGTTCTGCGGCGCGGGCCGCACCTGTGTCGGCGGCGTGTGCGTGGACGATCCGTGCGCGGGCCTCGAGTGTCCTCCGGGCGCGGTGTGCGAGGCGGGGCAGTGCGTGGGCGATCCCTGCGCGGGCGTGAACTGCGGCCCGGACGCGGTATGCGTGGGCGGCGAGTGCATCCCGATGGGCGGCGACTCGGACAGCGACACGGACTCCGACACGGACACCGACTCGGACTCCGACACCGACTCGGACTCGGACAGCGACTCGGACTCCGACAGCGACTCGGATTCGGACAGCGACTCGGATTCCGACAGCGACTCGGACTCGGACACGGATTCGGACTCGGACAGCGACTCGGATTCCGACACCGACTCGGACAGCGACTCGGACTCGGACAGCGACACGGACTCCGACACGGATTCCGACACAGACTCGGACACCGGTGAGCCGGCCGCCGGCGATACCTGCGGCTGCGGCGCGTCCGCGGGCGGAACCGCTCCGGGCGTCGCGGCCTGGCTGCTCGGTGCGTTCCCGATCGCGATGCGCCGGCGCCGTGATCGTCCGGACGCATGAGCGCCGAGGCTTCCCCCCAGGGCCTGCTGGTGGTCCTGGTCACGGCGCTGGACGAGAAGCGCCGCACCGATCGCAAGGGACAGCGAGCCGTGGCCCGGGCCGGTGCGAGCGCGGGCGATGCTCTGGTCGTGGGCGGCAGCGTGGGGGAGGGTGCGTACCTGCCAGACGAGGAGCTGGTCGCCGCGGTCGAGTCCTCGGTCGAGGGCGGTGGAGGACGGCCGGTGTGGGCCGGGATCCTGAGGTCGGGCACGGTCGCGGCCAAGAAGCTGGCGCGCGCCTGCGCCGCGGCCGGAGCCACCGGGCTGCTGGTCGGCCTGCCGCAGACCTTTGGCATACCGCTCGAGCAGGAGAAGGACCACCTGCGACGCGTGCGCGACGCGGCAGACCGGCCGCTGCTGTACTATCACTACCCGGACACCTTCCACGCCGAACGGCGTCCCGAGGAGCTGGTCGAGATCCTGAGCCTCCCCGGCGTCGTCGGGCTCAAGGACACCACCATGCCGCTGGCCACGGTCAGGAAACGTCTCAAGGTGGTGTCCGGTCATGGATCGTACTTCCCGGGAAGCACCTTGCTCTGGCCCGAGGCCCTGGAGGCCGGCGCTGCCGGCGCGATCTGTCCGATCCCGCTGCTCGAGCCCTCGATCTGGAATCTGCTGCCTGCATTTCACCGCGGAGATCCAGTGGAGGTGCGCGCGACCCGCAAGCGGCTGACCTGGACCTTGCCGATCCTGTCGGGGAAGGGGCTCCCGGCAGCGATCCAGGATCGCGGCCTGCGCGCAGCCGGCAAGCTCGGTCTGACCGTGTCCGCGGCCGGCTCGCCGATCGCCCGGATCAAGGAGGCGCTGGGCCTGCTGGGCCTGCCGATCAGCTCCCGGGTCTCGCCGCCGCTGCCTCCGCTGAGCGAGGCCGAGGCCAGCCTGGTGCACCGGGCAGTGCAGCAGAGCGGGAGGATCTGACCTCTCAGGAAGATATCGAAACGACCTCGGCCCCGTTGCTGGCCTGGCAGATGTACAGCGTTGGTGCCAGGTCCGTGGCCTCCATGTACGCCTTCGCGGTCCGCTCGCGAAAGCTCTCCACCGCGTCCGCCTGCACCAGCGCCACGGCGCAGCCGCCAAAGCCGGCGCCGGTCATCCGCGCGCCGAGGCAGCCGGGCGCGGCCCGCGCACACTCCACCATCCGATCGAGAGCCTCGCTGGAGACCTCGAAGTCCCGGGCCAGGCTCTCGTGGCTCTCGTTCATCAGCTCGCCGAGCTGCGCCGCGTCACCGCGCCGCATGGCCGCGGCCGCGGCCAGGGTTCGGGCGTTCTCGCTCACCACGTGGCGCGCGCGGCGCAGCAGCCGCTGCTCGAGGCCTCTGCTGCTCCCGGTCAGCGCGCCGAGGTCGATGTCGCGCAGCGCGCGCACGCCGAAGTGCCGCGCCGCAGCCCCGCAGCTCTCGCGCCGCTCGTTGTACTCCGAGCCCTGCAGTCCCCGGCGTGTGCCGGTATCGAGCACGACCACGACCGCTGCCGGGGGAAGGGGAACCAGGTCGGTCTGCAAGGAGCGGCAGTCGATCAGCAATGCCGCGTCGGCCCGGCCCGCGGCCGAGATCAGCTGGTCCATGATCCCGCAGCTCACGCCGACGAACTCGTTCTCGGCCCGCTGGCCGACGCGGGCCATGGCCACGGGTTCCCACGCCAGCTCGCAGACCGCGGCCAGGGCCCGCGCCGCGGCCATCTCGAGCGCGGCCGAGGAGGAGAGCCCGGCGCCGGGCGGCACGTCACCGGCGAGCGTGCCCTCGAAGCCGGTGGACAGCGCGAACCCGGCGTCCTGCAACGCGACGGCCACTCCCTTCACGTAGTCGAGCCAGCTCGCCTGGGCTCCGCCCGGCGCGGCGAGGTCGAATTCGCGCACCTCGTCGAGGTCCAGCGCGTGCAAGCTGATCACGCGGTCGCTGCGGCGGCGGAGCGCGATCCACACCGCGCGATCGATGGCCATCGGCAGCACGAAGCCGTCGTTGTAGTCGGTGTGCTCGCCGATCAGGTTCACCCGTCCGGGGGCCCGGACCAGCCACCCGGGCTCGACGCCGAAGCGCTCGCGAAACGACCCGACCACCGCCTCGGCCACGGACATCGCACCTCCTGCTCCATCTGGCAGCATAGGTGCCGCCCGGGGTGAAAGCAACAGACAGAGCGGATAGCTAGAACCCGACGCCGATGCCGACCTGGAGGAAGGGCGTGTACCTGCGCTCGCGGAACAGCACCGAGTCCTCGTCGTGGACCGGGTGCAGCGGAAGGTGGCCCGCCAGGTACAGATCGCAGTCGAAGTCGAAGATGCGGAGGAAGCGGAACCCGGCCCTCACGGTCAGGGCGGCCAGCACCTGGTTGGCCACGTCCGGCTGGCGGTCGTTCGCGGGGCCGCTGAAGCCCTCGAAGCGCATGAACTGCAGCCCGAATCCGGCGCTGAGATAGGGCGAGGTGCTGGAGACGTCGTTGAACTCGTAGGTCAGCCCCACGTCGAGGCCCGTGTGCAGGCGCAGCGCCGCGTCGTTGTCGGTCGGCGTTCCGGGCCATCCTCCGAGGGAGAGCCGGGCAAAGACCTGCCAGTTGTCGGCGCCGCGGGTGAAGGAGAAGGCCCCGCCCGGCGCGTACGCGACCGCGTTGTTCGAGTTGCCCACGAGCTGGAACAGCTCGATCCGGTAGTAGTTGTTGCCGCGCTTGAGGATGCTGTGAGCGGCGCGCTGCACCAGGCTCATGTGGGTGATGTCCTGGGCCAGGTGGACCGGGTCGTTGCCCAGCACCAGGGGCAGCGCCTCGGACAGCTTGTCGGGCAGATCGCCGGAGTCCCGGATCTTGTAGCGCACCGGTATCTCGCCCTGGATTCGCACGGTGAGGTATTGCTGGCCCGCGACCCGGAACAGCTCCAGCACCAGCGTCGACCCGCAGCCCTGCTCGACCACGCGATGGCTCGGGTGATGACCGAGCTCGTCGACGGCGAGCCGGCGCAGGCCCTCGCGGTCCTCTTCCGCGTCGCTCTTGACCTCGAGGCATAGCTCGGTGGCGGCCTGCGCCGCGGTCGCGGCGAGGAGCAGTCCGACCAGCAGGCCGGCGGATGCGAGGCGGGACGCCATGGCTAGAACATCACGCCGAGGCCGACCGACACGGCCGGAAACCAGGTGTCGATCTCGTTGCCGTACTTGTCCTCGTTCTCGATCACGAAGGCGGGCAGGTGAATCCCGGCCTGCAGCCGGAACTGGGCCGTACTGGCGCGCATGAACTCGTAGCCGATCAGCAGGTCGACGTTGAGTCCGCCACCGATGATCGTCGTGCGGGGGTCGTCGCTCCGCCGGCTGGCCTCGGGCTTGACCGCGCTGAACCAGATCAGCTCGAAGGTGCTGCCCGCGCCGAGGTAGAACGAGGTCAGGCCCCGGGGATCGAAGTAGTAGAGGAAGTGCAGGGCCAGCCCCGCGTCGCCGCCGTAGTCGATGTGGCCGCCCTCGGTACTGTTGTGATCGTCCTCGGCCGAGGCCTTGCTGGTGCCGATGTTGAGCGTGGCCATCGCCTCCAGGCCCCAGTTCTCGTACTTGCCGAGGTAGCCCGCGGAGAAGCCGATCGGCCACATCGGCCGGATCTGCTTCTCGTTATGGTAGCCGCCGCGATCGACGGAGGTGTTGAACTCGCCGAAGCGCGGCCGCGTCGTGAGGTTCAGCGCGAAGTGGCTGCTGCCCTTCACCGTCTGCTTCGACTTGAGCGAGTCGGCGCGCAGCACGTTGTCGCGCTTGATCGTCGTGCTGATCGGCCGGTCTTCGAGCAGGGCCAGCACCGCCCGCTCGGCAAAGGCGGAGAGCTCGCTCTCCAGCAGCCGGTCGACGCGCTCCTCGCGGCCGTGGCCCGAGTACCGGGCGAACACGGTCCAGCCCTCGCGCAGCGGATAGAGCTCGACGGTGATCCGCTCCGCGCAGCCGTCCTGCACGGCCACGAACCCGTCCTCGTGGGTCACGTAGTGCTCGATCAGGCGCTTGAGGTACGCCACCGGGTTCTGACCCAGCGGCAGGACCGAGCCGCGGGACCGCGCCCGCCGCTGGGCCAGCACCTTCTCCACGTCCTGGACCACCTGGTCCAGCTCGGACTCCTCCTGCTGCTCCTGCTCGAGCTCCTGGAGCTGCACGTCGACGCAGACGCGTTTGTCCTCCCTGGCCGCCGCCGGGAGCGAGGCGCCGAGTCCCGCTCCGAGCACTGCCAGGGTACAGATCGATCCGCCCAAGGTCTTCATACCTCTCCCTCCATCTGGCTGGTTCCCGGTCTCGCGTCGAGTAACGCAAGAGGCATGCCAGCCAGGCGCTGAATGCGGGGCAGGGGCAAATCGTCTTTGTTCGAGGCGGCTTGGCCGGCGCGGCAATCCGGCGCGTCATGCCTGGCAGGCGCCACAGCCGTGACGAACCGGCATCAGCCTGTGAGAAAAAAGCTCACACAGCGGTCGATATCAGATCTGCAGCCTGGCCCGCAGCGCAACCTTGTAGAGCGGGCTGGTGGTCTTGGCCGTGCTCGACATGTCGATGAAGTTCCGCTCCTTGTCGTTGACGTGGTTGTCCAGACCGCTGCCGGGAAGCAGCACCGCGCCCACGCCCTCGATCAGCAGGCCGCGCACCGGCTCGAGCGAGAGGCCGAGCTTGATCTCGGTGCCCAGGCTGCGGTCCTTGCGCGTGGAGCTGAGCGCGTGGGCCAGGATCGCGGAGACGGTGAACGACTCCCAGCCGAGCGCGCCCTTCTCGCCGACGGGCTGGTAGTCCAGCGCCACGGCCACCGCGGTCAGCCCGCGGTCGTTGTTGTTCAGCGTGAGCGGGCGGGGAGTCGTCGCCAGCTCCGAGATCACGTCGGGCCGTGACGGTGCCCGGGCGAGCGAGAGCCAGCCGTACTCGTCGTTGTTCAGCGTCAGCAGCTCCAGCCGGCTGAGCGCGCCGCGCCGGGCGCGCCGCGGACCGGCCACGTGGAACTCGTTCCGCGCCTCGGCGTCGATGCGGGTCTCGCCCGAGGAGTAGAGCACGTCGAGCAGCGGTGTGACCGGTCCGAGCTCGGAGTCGATGACCAGCCGGGCGAAGAAGCCCGTGGTGTACGAGTCGCCGATGGTGCTGGAGTTGTCCGCGCCGGGCGTGCGCTTGCCGTAGTCCATTGCCGCGTCCGCGCGTACTCCGAGGAAGGACCAGCGCAGCGAGCCCGTGACCCCGATGTACAGGTCGTCTCCCTTCTGGATCTGGACGTTGTTGTCGCCGTGGCGATCGCCGAGCCAGTAGAAGTGGAAGCCGAAATGATCGGCCTCGGTGTCGCCGTAGACCAGGTCCAGTCCGGCCCAGCTCACGTCGTCGGCACCGTCGGCAATCCACTCGGCCAGCTTGAAGTAGAACAGGTCGACGATCAGGTCGGTGTCGAAGACGGGCACCAGATCCCATCGCACCACCAGCCCGGCCAGCTCGTCGTCGAGGAGCATGCCATCCAGTCCGTCGCGCCAGGGCACCAGGCCGGCACGCGCCGAGAGACCGGTGGACGGCCAGCGGCCCTCGAGGAAGCCGCTGCGCAGCGCGAGCGCCCTGTCGTCCTGCTCGCCGCCCCAGTTGCCGAGGCCGACGGTGCCGCCTCCACCGGTCTCGATCTCGAGCCGCGCTGCCACCAGGCCGAGCTCCAGGCCGACGCCGAGCCGCGCGTACCCGCGAAGAAAGGAGGTCCTGCGATCGCCGGAGAGATTCGAGTCGATCGAGAGGTCCTCCTCCTCGGTGCCGACGGGTGGCGGCTCGGGCCTGGCCCGAGCGCGCTGCGCCGGGCGCAGGTTGGCGTACTCGGTGCCGAGCACCACGTCGGCGTCGAAGACCACGGCAGCCGTGCCCTCGGCGAGTACCATCTGCACGCCGCTCCCGGACGCACGGTCCGAGCCGAAACGCGGCCGGCCGGCGGTGATCTTGGCCGGGCCGGACGGCGTGTCCATGTCGACCTTGGCCGGACCCACGCCGATCACGGCGCTGCCGTCGTCGCTGAGCGTGGATTTCCAGTCGCCGGCGGTCGGGTCGGGGCGCTCCGTGGGCCGGCCCTCGTGGGCGGGCGGGGTGGGCTGCTTCTCCCCGAGCCCGGGACGGACCTTCCGGCGTCGCCGCTCGGAGCGCTTGCCCTCCTCGGAAGGCTCCTCGCCCGGAAGCGGCGGCAGGGGGCATTCGGGCGGCACGATCAGCTCGACGCTGCCGTCCTCGCGCTTCTTGCGGCGGTAATTCTTGAGGTCGCAGCGCTCCTCTTCCTCGATCTCCTTGTCCACGTCCTCGACGTGAACCGGTCCGTCCTCGTCTTCCTCGTCCTCGTCACCGCTCCGTGCGGCCCCGGGCAGCAGTACCACGAGGATCAGCGCTGGAGGGATCACCCGCACGCAGCCGCGGGCTTGGGGTCGCGATGCTGGACCGCTTCGGAGCATGATCTAGCAATAGGCGGTCGGGCCGATATTTTCAAGCTCGGAGATTCCCGGCACTGGAAAATCGGACCGCAATGCGGTATCAGGGCATATCGGAGCCCATACTCGTGATGCATCGCCTGGTGCTGTCCGTCGTCGTCGCCATGCTGGCCGCCTCGGCCGCGGCCGCCGAGGAACGCACGCGCGTGGCCGTGCTGAACCTGCGCGCCGACACCGAGCTCGACAAGGGAACGCTCAACACCCTCGACGAGATCCTGCTCTCGTCGTTCCACAAGTCCGGCTGCTTCGAGGTGCTCGGCATGGCCGACATCGCCTCGATGCTCACACTCGAGGAGGAGCGGGCCAAGCTCTCGGGCTGCGTGGACGACTCGTGCCTGGCCGAGATCGGCGGGGCCCTGGGCGTGGAGCTGATCGTCGGCTCCAGCGTGGGGCGGCTGGGCGACCACTACTTCGTCAGCGTGAAGCTGCTCGACGTGAAGCGGGCGCGGGTGGTCGATCGCTGCACCCTGGAGATCGAGCAGGACGAGCTGGAGCTGGTCGAGGCGATCCGCAGGGCCGTGGACGAGATCGCGGGCCGGGCGAGCTCGCTCGATCTATCCGGCGCGACCGCTGGCAACGGCGACGCTCCGCCAGGGGCCCTGGACTGTGCGGCCTGGATCTCGCTGGGCCTGACCGCTGCGGCCGGCGCCACCGCAGGCGTGCTCGGCGGCCTGGCCCTGGCCGACAAGCGGGCGCTCGAGGACAGGACGCGGGGCAACGACGACTGGGCCGAGCTGCAGGACGCGCGCGAGAGCAAGGCGCTGGCCGCGGACGTGCTGTTCGGTGTGGCCGGCGCGGCCGCAGTGGCCACGGTGGTGCTGTTCGTGGTCGGCGCGCTGGACGAGGGCGAGCCCGCCGCAGCGGCCGCGGTGACGCCAGTGCCGGGCGGTGCCGCGGCGTCGCTCGTATTGCGCTTCAGGTAGGGGAGGGCGGCCGTGAAGAGCAGGATCCCGCTGTTGCTGGTTGCCGCCCTGCTGGTGAGCGCCGGCTGCACCGTGGTCTCGGAGTCGAATGACGTGGGCGCGGCCTGCGACGACGACCGGGATTGCGACAGCGACAAGCAATGCCGAAGCGGACGCTGTGTGCGGGCCGGTGACGCGGACACGGACGCGGATACCGACACGGACTCGGACATCGATCTGGACCTGGACGCGGACACGGACGTTGACACGGACGTTGACACGGACGCTGACACGGACGCTGACACGGACGTTGACACGGACACCGACACGGACGTTGACACGGACACCGACACGGACGTTGACACCGACACCGACGCTGACACCGACACCGACGCCGACACCGACGCTGACACCGACGCGGACACCGACATTGACACGGACGCTGACACCGACGCTGACACCGACGCCGATACGGACACGGATGCGGACACGGATGCGGACACGGATGCGGACACGGACGTGGACACGGACGTTGACACGGATCTACTCCCAACGATCGTGCCGCTGCCCGGCGTGGTGGACCTGGGCAAGGTCGCACTGGGTGGATATGGTCTCGAGACCACGATCGAGGTGTTCAACTCGGGCTTCACAGACGCCACGGTGTACTCGGCAACCATCGATCCCGCCACTGGAACGAACTTCTCGGTTGCAGGCGTGGGCGGCGCCTTTGCCAGCGCGAGTCCGTGGACGCTCCTGGCAAGCACGCCCGGCACGGTGCGCATCCTCTGGGGTTGCACGTCGAGCTTCGGTCTGCAGACAGCCGATCTGCTCCTGGTGACCGATGTTCCCGGCCAGGAGCAGGTGCGCGTGCCACTATCCGGAGAATGCGTGGCCGAGAGCGTGGAATGCGACCAGTTCGTCGTGCCGAGCCAGCCGTACAAGGTCGACGTGCTGCTGGTGATCGACAACTCGGCCAACATGGGCACCTTTCAGTCTGCCTTTGGCGCGACGTACAGCGAGTTCACCAGCCAGGCGTCCTCGGTCAACGCGGACTTCCACATCGGCGTGATATCCACGGATTTCGGCGGCGACAGCGAGGGGCAGGGCATCCGCGCGGGCGAGCTGTGGGCGGCTGGCGCCAATCCCCTGTTCGTCACCCAGAACACACCGGACGCGGCCACGGTGTTCGAGCAGAACGTCAACATCGGCGATTGCTGCTCCACGGCCATGGAGGCCGGTCTCGGCGCCTCGGTGCTGGCGCTGACCGAACCGCGCCGCTCGGGCGCCAACGCCGGATTCCTGCGCGACGACGCCAAGCTGTCGGTGGTGTATCTCTCCAACGAGGAAGATCAGTCACCGCTCACGCTGGACTTCGTGGAGGCGATGCTGCGGGACGTGAAGGGAAGCCGCAACCAGCACATGATCCAGGTCTCGGCGATCTGCGGTGACCTGGGCAGCGGGTGCGATACCTGCGGCGGCTCTTGCCCGATAGAGGCCGGCGACCGGTACATCCACATGAGGGATCGCATCGCCACCGGTCTGTTCCAGTCGATCTGCGCGACCGACTGGAACGACCTGTCCAGTGCGCTGTCCACGGAGATCTTCGGCGCGTTCGGCGAACCCAGGCAGTTCGTGCTGTCCCGCGAGGCTGATCCCGGATCCCTCGACGTCAAGGTGGAAGGCACGGCGGCGTCGGGCTTTGGCTTTGATGCCACGACCAACGCCGTTGTCTTCTCGGTGGGCGCTGCTCCAGGACCCGGCGCCGAGGTCGAGATCTGCTACGACGTGGACAACAATCCGAATAACTAGGAGGAGGAGGCCCAGCTTGCCTTGTCAGGGCAATCCTGCTCAAGCCCAGCTTGAGTTGACATAATATACCTTATGGGACGTTAACTCTAGCGAACCGCGCGCGGCTCCACGTGCTGCTCGAGAATCGGAGTCATCTGGCTGCGGGTGCGCTGCTCGCCGATGCCGGCGTCGAGGAAGCCCAGGCCGCCCACGCGGAAGCCATAGATGAAGCCGCCGTTGGACACGGCAAAGACCTTGCGGCTGCCAGCCGCGGGCGGCGCGGCAAAGCCATGACCCGTGGAAAACGCCTGGATCAGCTCACCGGTGTGGTTGTCGAACACGTACAGCGGCCCCTCGAAGGAGTTGACCAGGATCAGATTGCGATACTTGACCGGCGGCCCGGGACGACCCCATTTTCTCGGATGGCTGCGGAACACCACGTCGCCGTCAGTGGCGCGCATGGCCAGCAGCCCGTCACGCGCCGACGTGGCCCAGATCAGGCCACGCGTCGAGACCAGGCCCACGGTTCCGCGCTGCTCGGCATTGCGCCACAGCATCTTGCCGTCCGCTGGATCGAGGCAGTACACGCCGCCCTCGTACGAGGCCACGTACATCCTGTCGTCCGCGACCACCGGCGTGGTGTCCACGTCGCGGAACTCGCCCTTTTCCGGCGCCAGGTCCTTTTCCCACAGCAGTGAGCCGTCCTTGACGTCCAGCGCCACCAGCTTGCCGCTGGTGAAGCCCACGTACACCTCTTCGCCGCGCACCACTGGCGAGGCATGTCCGCGCACGGTCATCTTCGAGGGATTGTCCTGCTTGTAGTGCCAGCGCCACTTACCTGTACGTTTGTCCAGTGCGTAGATCTCGTTGGCATTGGTGCTGAACAGGACCAGATCGCCGGCCACGGTCGGATGGGAGCCGATCTCGCCCTGCGTGCCATAGCTCCAGAGCTGCTCGCCCGAGTCCAGATCCAGGGCCACCAGGTTGCCGCTGGCCGTGCCGAAGAAGACCCGCCGGCGATCCACGGCCGGCCTGGAATCGATCGGACCGTAGACCTTGTGCTCCCAGAGCAGCCGACCGTCAAAGGCGTCGAGACAGAGCAGGCGGCCCTTTCGCGAGCCCACCAGCACCACGCCGCGCTCCTCGACCAGCGTGGGCGCGCCGCCTTCCTCGGGATGGAAGTCCTGGAAGGTGTCGGAGCGATGGCTGATGCGCACGCGCCAGTCCAGGCCGAGCGCGGCGCGCTCGAGGCCGTGGGCCTCGAGCTGATCGGGCAGGTATAGCTTGCTGCACCCCACGCCGAGCCACGCGGCAACAGCGAGCAGCGCGGCATCGCGCAGCGCCAAGCGCCTCATGGTGTCGCCGCCTCTGCCTTTGCCTCGGGCTTGGGCGCGGCCTCGGCGGGCTTGGGCGCGGCCTCGGCGGGCTTGGGCGCAGCCTCGGGCTCGGGCGCGGCCTCGGCGGGCTTGGGCGCAGCCTCGGGCTCGGGCGCGGCCTCGGCGGGCTTGGGCGCAGCCTCGGGCTCGGGCGCGGCCTCGGGCTCGGGCGCGGCCTCGGGCTCGGGCGCCGGGGTCTCGGTCGGGGGCGGCGCCGGCGCCTCGCCCTGCCCTGCTCCGGCTTCATCCGCGGACAGCATGGCCAGCCTCACGCCGGCCTGCTGCGCGTGGCGTGACTCGGGAAACTTCTCGGCCAGCTCCGCGTACGCTGCCCGCGCCGCGTCGCTGTCTCCGCGCTCCTCCTGGATCCGGCCCACCTGGAACAGCCCCTCGTCGCGCAGCGGGTTCTCGGGCAGGTCAGCGGCCATCCGCTGGAACTGGGCCAGGGCCTGGTCCAGCTCGCCCTGATCCTCGTACGCGTACCCCAGGTTCTCCATCGCCAGGTACTCGACCACGGGTACGTCCGTGGGGTTCTCCAGGAACTCCTGGTAGACCTTGATCGCCGCGGCGGTATCCTGTCCGGTGAGATGCACGTCGGCCAGCAGCAACCTGGCCGTGCGCGAGAGCTCGGTGCCGCTGTGCTCGTCGATCAGCGTGACCAGCGCCTGCTGCGCGGCCTCGCGCCGCGCCTCCTCGCTCGGGAAATGGACCTTCACCGGCTCGCCGTCGCGGCCCTCGGGCACCTCGCCGCCCTCCTCGACGATCGGCGCGTCCAGCATCTCCAGCGCCTTGGCCAGATCGGCGCTGGCCTTGCCGGTGCTGTACTCCATGTAGGCCTGCACGCTGATCAGGACGATCACCACCAGTACCGTGGCCGAAACGCCGTACACGATCGGACGCCAGTAGTCCTGGAGGATCTTGAACACATCCCGGGACTTGGTGAGGAACTCGTCCGGCGCCAGAACTTCCTTGCGCGATAGCTTCTTCTTCTTGCCCTTACCCTTGGCCAACACATCCTCCCGGCGGCTCCCGCCCGCGGGCCGCGAACCCGGAGCCCTCACACGCGTACGAACCTGACTTATAGGCGCACGGGTGCATGGATGTCAAAGGGATTTCCGAATGGGGTTGACACCTGTCGGGTCGCCGGGTACCAACGGATAACCGCCCGTTCCGGAGGCCTCGTGACCGTGCTCGGACGCGCGCTCCCCGTCGCATCGCTGCTGCTCGTGCTGCTGACGGCCGGCATTGCAGGCGCCGAGGAGTCCGTGCTCGCCCTGGGGCTCTCGCCCGAGTACTCGATCTTGAGGCCAGACGACAACGAGTCCCACGGCGTGGGCGCGGGCGTGCACGCCGAGTACGGGGTCGACGAGTACCTCAACCTGCGCTTCGTGCTGGGCTACGACCACCACTGGCTCGACGGCCCGGACACGCTGCACAACCTGCGCCTCTGCGCCGGCGCGACCTATGGGCTGGACAACACCGAGGTCGTGCCGTACCTCGCGGTCGGCATCGGCGTGTACGCGGCGATCGAAGGCGACGCCGACGACTACGAGCTGGACTTTGGCGGCAGCTTCGGCTTCGGCTTCGACTGGGTGGTGCTCGACACGCTGGCGCTCGGCATCGAGGCCATGTACCATGCACTGTTCACGGACATCAAGCGCGTGATGGCCACCTTTGGCCTGCGCGTGAGCTACCGCATCGACGTGTTGTGAAGCCGAAACGGCGAGAGGAGGACAGATCATGAGCCAGGCCAATCCTCCCGAATCTCCTCGAGGATCGTGGAAGAGCAGCCTGGGGTTCATCCTCGCTTGCACCGGCTCTGCGGTGGGCCTGGGGAACCTATGGAAGTTCCCGTACATCACGCACCAGAACGGCGGAGGCGCCTTCGTCCTGGTCTACCTGGTGTGCATCCTCGTCGTCGGCTTTCCGATCATGGTCGGGGAGGCGATGATCGGCCGGATGAGCCAGCTCAATCCGATCGGCGCCTTTCGCAAGCTCGGCAGCGGCCGCCCGGGGGGCAAGGGCTGGATCGCGCTCGGCGGGCTCGGGGTGCTCACCGGTTTCGTTATTCTCTCTTATTACTCCGTGGTTGCTGGTTGGACCCTCCAGTATTCCTTGAAATCGATCCAGCTGCAGTTCGCCGAGTACGCCAACGAGGAGGTGTATTCGACCGCTGCGTTCGAGCAGGACCTGGCCAAAAAACACGAGGAGAAGCACGAGGGCGCGGACGGCGCAGCGTACGTGGCGCAGCTCAGGCAGACCTCGGATGGACAGGAGGAGCTGGCAGAGAAGCGCCGCATGCTGTTCTCCGAGAAGCTGTTCCTCGGCTTCCTTGGCGATCCGGTCTGGCAGGTCTTCTGGCACGGGTTCTTCATGGTGCTCTGCATCGGCATCGTCATCGGAGGTGTGGCTCGCGGTATCGAGCGCTGGAACAAGATCCTGATGCCCGTGCTCTTCGGCCTGCTGGCGATGTTGATGATCAACTCCCTCACGACCAAGGGGGCCGGACAGGGAGTCAATTTCCTCTTCCGCCCGAACTTCTCCGAGCTCACCGCCGCCTCGATCCTCGAGGCGCTGGGCCACGCCTTCTTCACGCTGTCGCTCGGCATGGGGGCGATCCTGACCTACGGGAGCTACCTCCGGAGGAAGGACGACGTGGTCAAGGCTGCGGGCGCGATCACGGTCATGGATACGGTGATCGCGCTGATGGCCTGCCTGACGATCTACCCGATCCTCTTCACCTATGACATCAAGCCGGACAAGAGCATCGGGATCCTGTTCACCTCGCTGCCGGTGGTGTTCCTCAAGATGCCGGCCGGTCGGATCATGGGCGTGGCCTTCTACGCCCTCGTGTCTTTCGCCGCCCTGACCTCGGCGATCAGCCTGCTCGAAGTCGTCACCAGCACCTGCATCGACGAGCTGAAATGGAAGCGTCGAACCTCCACCATAGTCGTGGGGCTGGTGATCTTCCTCTTCGGCATTCCGTCGGCCCTCTCCAACAGCGTGCTCTCCGAGGTGAAGCTGATCGGTGGCAGGAACATCTTCGACACGCTTGACTACCTGGCCTCCAACTGGTTCCTGCCGGTCGGGGGGCTGTTCATCGCCGTATTCGCGGCCTGGCTGCTCAAGCAGGCGGAGCAGGACAAGGAGCTGTGGACTGATCGCCGGAGATTGCTGATCGGCTCCTGGCGGGTGGCGATTCGCTTCGTCGCGCCGGTGGCCGTATTGCTGGTGCTGCTCAACGGCCTGGGCGTCTTCGGCTAGACCGGCGCCAACAGCAGCAAGGGGGGATTCGTCGATGGAAGAAGCGCTGGCCGTATTCGCCGCCTTCATCGGCATCCTGCTGGGCGGCGCCCTGCTGGTGCTGCCGATCGTGGCGCTGGTGATGGCGGTCAAGGCCAGCCGCCGCTCGCGCGAGGCCGCGGCCACCAACGAGTACCTGCTGAAGATGGTGGCGGCCTTGCGCCAGGAGCTGGATCGGCTGAAGAAGGTTCCGCCTGTCGAGGCACCGCCGGCCGAGGCTGCGGCCCCGACGCCCGAGCCTGCACCGGCACCCGTGCCCGAGCCCGTGCCCGACGCAGCGCCACCACCGGCCGCCAAGGTTGTGCGGGCGCCGCCTGCCGAGACACCTCCGCCCGCCGAGGCACCGCCAGTCGCAGAGGCACCACCGGCCGCCGGGGCACCGCCAGCCGCAGAGGCACCACCGGCCGCCGGGGCACCGACCGCCGCCGATGTCACGCCGGAGCCGGAAGCGAAGGCGGAAGCGCCGCCTCCTGCCACCGCGCCGCTCCCACCTGCCGAGCCGCCGGGCGCCGCCGAGCTGCCGCCGCCGTCCGGGGCGCCGCCACCCGAGCCGCCGCACACGCTCGAGGAGAAGATCGGCCTGGTCTGGTTCACCCGCATCGGCGCGCTGATCGCGATCGTGGTCGCGGGCTGGTTCTTCAAGTACATGGTCGACAACGAGTGGATCGGCCCCTGGGGCCGGGTCCTGCTCGGCTGGCTCGCCGGTGGCGTGCTGCTCGCCTGGGGCGAGTTCCTCTCCCGACGCAAGAAGCACACCCACTGGGTCTTCGTCCACGGCATCCTCGGCCTGGGCCTGGCCCTGACCCTGGTCACCTCCTTTGCCAGCTTCGGCTTCTACAAGCTGCTGCCGCACACGCTGACCTTTGGCATCGTGGCCCTGCTGTGCCTGTTCGGCGGCGCGCTGGCCTGGTACCACCGGGCCCAGGCGATCCTGGTGCTGGCCCTGCTCGCCGTGTTCCTCAACCCGATCATCCTCTCCACCGGCGAGGACCGCGCGCTGGCCCTGTTCAGCTACCTGCTGGTGATGACCTCGGGCGCGCTGGTGGTGAGCGTCAAGCTCGGCTTCCGCAGCTCCACCTGGTTCGCCCTGGCCGGCACCGCCGTGCTGTTCATCGGCTGGTACGTCAAGTTCTTCGACGCCTCGGCAGCGCCGCCGCCCGGGCTGTTCGACCTGCCGCCCGAGGAGATGCAGGGCGCGTACTTCCCGCTCGCCGCGCGCTGGATCGCGCTGCTGTTCGCCTTCCTCTTCCCGCTGCAGTGGTCGCTGACCGGCCTGGGCTACCGGAGGCGAGACAATCCGTACACCGCGGTGGTGCTGTACCTGGTTGCCGCAATTGCCGCGCACGCGGCCTTTGCCGGCCTGTTGTTCGACCACGCCGAGATCCTCGGCGGGGTGATGTGCGCGCTCGGTGCGGCCACGGCCCTGCTGCTGGTGCGCGAGGGCCACGCCGACTGGCTCGGCCTGCCGATGGTTGCGGCCTTCGTGGTGCTCGCCGCGACCACCGGCGACATGGGCCACGGCGACCGCGGCGGCACGTTGGCGCTGATGGTGCTCACCGGCGGCCTCGCCGCGATCTACTTCGGCGTGTTCTTCCGCACCGCGCTCAAGTCGGACCGCCTCGGCTCACCGCTGGTGCTGCTACTGATGGGCGGTGCCGGACTGGGCCTGGTGCTGCTCGCCGCGCTGTGGATCATGCCGCTGCACTTCGAGCTATTCGGCCTGCTGATGGCCGGACTGAGCGTGGTCTACCTGCTGGTCTCGCTGGCGGCGCGCTCGGTGGTCACGCTGGTTGGGGCGTACTCTGTGAGCCTGATCGGCCTCACCGCGGCGAGCACCGAGTGCGAGGAGGTCCGTGTGGGCTTCCTGGTCGTGGCGGCCGTGTGGTTCCTGGTCTATGTCGGCTTCATCGGGTACGACCTGTTCGTACGCGGCGCGGAAGCGACCGCCGGCCGGTTGCTGGTGCTCGCCGGCGTGGGCCTCGGCTTTGGCACGCTGTTCCTCATCGCCACGCCCGAGAGCGCCGAGCTGCTGCGGGCAGTACTCTCGCTGGGTACGGGCGTGGTGTACCTGCTCTTCGGCCTGCGAATGCTGCGCGCCGGGGACAGGGGCGAGAACCGGGCGCTGCTGCCGCTGGGCCTGGCCCTGGTGTTCTTCACCCTCACCGCGGCCTTCCTGCTCTCGGGCGCGCCGTTGACCATCACCTGGGCCGTGGAGGGCGCGGTGCTCGCCTTCCTCGCCGCGCGCACGCGGCACAACGGGAACGACGGCCACCCGGCGTGGCTGGTGGCCGCGATGCTGGTGTTCGTGGTGACCACGATCCGTTTCTTTGCCACGGACATGGTGTGGCTGGAGCAGCAGCACTGGAACTTCGTCGAGAGCCTGGGCGAGCAGGGCACGCTGCTGCCTGCAGCCTTTCTACACCCGCGCGCCTGGGCGCTGGCTGCGCTGGGCGTTTGCCTGCTGGTCTCGGCGCGCCTCGCCGTGGGGGTCTCGGGCCGGAGCTTCTTCCGCTACACCGCGCTGGGCCTGGTGTTCTTCGGTCACCTGGCCGTGCTCGGGCTGCTGATCGGCGAGGTCCGGCTGCTGTTCACCGCGGCGCCCTTCGCGATCCCGGCCGGGCTGCCGCCCGAGGAGTTCCATGCGATGCTGGAGAAATGGAGCGTGCAGCTCGAGATGCAGTCGACCATGCTCGACATGATCACCACCGTGGTGCTGGGCCTGTACGCCGGCGCCCTGCTGGTGGTGGGCTTCGCCTTCAAGGACGTCACGCACCGCCTCCTCGGCATCGGGCTGTTCGGCGTGACCTTGCTCAAGCTCGGGCTGTGGGACATCTGGGCGCTGGAGACACTGCACAAGATCGCGGTGGGCGCGGCGATCGCCGCGCTGCTGCTGGCCGGTGGCTTCCTGTATGCGCGCTTCGGCAGCCGCATCAAGCGCATGCTGGTGGACAGCGGCGAGAGCGCGGCCGGCTGGCTGCTGGCGGGTCTGCTCGGCGCCGCCCTGCTCTGCCCGCAGGCGGCGAGCGCCGCGATGGAACCCGAGAAGTACTCGCACGTAGGTGAGATCCAGGACGTGGCGACGGCCGGTGACTACCGGGTCGACCTGGACGCGGAGCTGTTCCTGGTGACCAAATCCCACCTGGCAGACATCCGTATCCTCGGACCGGACGGCGCCGAGGTGCCCTTCATCCGGCGCCGCGTCTGGCGCCAGGGCACGCTGGTGCGGCATCCGGGCAAGGTGCTCGACCCGGTGGTGCTGCCCGACGGCTCGTCGCGGGCCGTGGTTGATCTCGGAGAGCCCACGCCCGAGCATGTCAAGGTGCACCTGACCCTGGACCGGATAGACTACCTGCGCCGCACGCGGGTGGAGTCGAGCGCGGACAGCAAGGACTGGGGCCTGCTGGCCCAGGACGCATACGTGTTCGATATCGCCACCGGCGGCCCACGAGCGGTGCGACGCTGGATCCGCTATCCCAAGACCAACGCGCGCTACCTGCGCGTGACCCTGCTGCCGGGCGAGGATGGCCAGCCGATCCTGGTCACCGCGGCCGAGCTGGAACCGGTGCAGAAGGAGGCGGCGCGCCCCAGCGAGCGAAGCGTCGACCTCGAGATCGAAGGGCCGACCCAGAGCGAGAAGGGCAAGACCACGGTCTTTCTGAAGGGCCTGCCGCCACGCCTCCCGGTGCACGGGCTCGACCTCGAGATAGGGACCGAGGAGTTCGTACGGCGGGTCACGGTGGAGGCCTCCACGCGCAAGCACGCCTGGTTCACTGTTGGCGGCGGCGTGGTGTACCGCGTGCAGCAACGCGCCAGCGGAGGCTTCGAGCAGTCGCTCGACCTCCCGCTCTCGCGTGGCGAGCGTCCATTCGTGCGGCTGGTGTTCGAGGACGGCGACAACCCGCCACTTGATGTCAAAACAGTGAGTGGACGCTACCCGGCCGAGGAGTTCGTTTTTCGCGCCAGGACCGCGGGCAAGCACGAGCTGCTGATCGGCCGCAAGGACGACCGCGAGCCGAGCTACGACCTGCAGGCATTGCTGGAGCGCGGCGGCGGCGGCGAGCCCACCCCCGCCCGCTGGGTTCCGTTCCTCAAGCCCAACCCGCGCTTCGGCAAGAAGGTCGCCGACCCCGAGAAGATACCCTGGACCGACCAGTACAAGACCCTGCTGCAGGTGCTGATCGGCGTGGTGGTGCTGGCGCTGGCGCTGTGGACGCTGAAGCTACTACGGCGGAGCGGCTCGAGCGGCTGAGCGAATGTCCGAGCGGCACTTCTACATCGACCGGCTGCGCGTGCTGGCCGTGCTGCTGCTGTTCCCGTTCCACGCGGCGTGGAGCTTCACGCCCTTCCGGCCCTACGTGCAGCACGACCCGTCGAGCGAGCCGCTGATCGCCTTCGTGGGCTTCGTGCACCAGTGGCACATGCAGCTGTTCTTCATCCTCGCCGGCATGTCGACGTACTTTGCGCTGGGCAAGCGCAGCCCCGGGCAGTACCTCGTCGAGCGGCTGCGGCGGCTGCTGGTGCCCGCGGTGTTCGGCACGCTGGTGGTGGTGCCGCCGCTGGTGTGGTGCCGGCACGTGAGCAGCGATCCAGACTCGGCCGTGTCGTACTGGGAGTGGTACCCGCAGTTCTTCGACGGCGTGGCGCCGGCCGGCAACTTCGAATGGTCGCATCTGTGGTTCATGGTGTACCTGCTGACCTTCTCGCTGCTGGCGCTGCCCCTGCTGTGGAAGATCCGCACCGGCGCGCTGGCGCGTCCGGTGGCCTGGCTGGCAGGTGTCTGCCAGCGTCGCTGCGGCCTGCTGGCGCTGGCCCTGCCGATGGCGGTCTTCGAGGCGGTGTTCCGACCGGGCTGGCCCGGCCTGCAGAACCTGACCGACGACTGGGCCAACTTCACGGTGTATCTGAGCTACTTCGTGTACGGCTGCCTGCTCTGCTCGCATCAGGGCTTCCTGCAGGCGCTCGACCGCGACTGGAAGATCTTCCGCGTGCTGGCGATCGCCGGCATGCTGGTGTTCTACGCGATGCACGGCCTGAAGCTGCTGTCCTTTCGCTACACGCCGGGGTACATCGCCTTCGAGTTCTTTCGCGGCGTGGACTCGTGGATCTGGGTGCTGTTCCTGGTCGGCTGGGCGCGGGCGCGGCTCGACTCTGGCAGCCGCTTCCTCGACTACGCGCGCGAGGCCGCCCTGCCGTACTACGTGCTGCACCACACCCCGGTGATGCTGCTGGCGCTGCTGCTGCTCGACCTGGGCATCCCGATCGGGCTCAAGTGGGTGCTGATCTTCGGCGGGGCCTTCCTGGTGGTGTTGCCGGTGTACGAGGTGCTGGTGCGGCGTGTGCTGCCGGTGCGCGTGATGCTGGGGATGCGGGCGAGGCGTTAGCAGACAGCGCCGACCATGGTGACGCAAGCACCGCCTCAGTAGACGAAAACGGCCTTTGCTTCCATCGAATCGAGGACGAGTTCGCCGGCAGCCGTTATCTCGGCGCCTTCCACGAGGTCCGACTTCTTGATCTGGCGCTCCTCGATGCAAGGGCCACAGACTTTCAGCACACCGCCCAGCTCGAGGAAGTCCGCCAGCAGCTTCTTCAACGGAGGAAAGCCGCCCGGTGGAAGCATGTTGTCCACGTAGCCCTGCTGTGCGATGTACACGCCCTGTCCCTGCAAAACCACGACCGCCTTGACGTCCATCGCCAGTGCCCCACAGGCCATCACAAAGGGCATGGCTGCCTTCTCTGCATCATCGCCGGCATGCGTGCTAAAGAACATCACCACTTCTTCGTTTTCCGCCATGACTCGTTCTTCCTTTCCCTGAAGTCTCGATCCGGACAAACGTCGAGTCGGATAGCACGGTGTGGATATCGAAAGCAAGCTCCCCGGGAGTCATGGAAGAAGATCAAGGAGATCCTGCTTCACCGACGTCTTCATACAAGACAAGGCCAGCGCGGCCATGCGGACTCTTTCCGAACTGCTCGCATTCGATCCATGAGGCATGTCCGCGTAGCAGGACAGATCTAGAAACAACGAACTGACCCAGGACTCCAGCCTGGCGCTGCTCGCCTCACCACCGGCTCTGCCTGCGCTTCTTCTTGCGGATGCGCAGCCGGATCGGCGATCCCTCGAAGCCGTACGCCTCGCGCAGGGCGTTGGTCACGTAGCGCCGGTACTGCGCGGGCACGCCCTCGGGCTGGTTGCAGACCAGCGCGAAGGTCGGCGGGCCCACGGCGATCTGCGCGATGTAGTTGAACTTGACGTCCCGCCCGCGGTAGCGCGGCGGATCGTGGTGCTCGACCACCCGCTCGAAGAAACGGTTCAGCTCGCTGGTCGGCACGCGGTGGCGACGCTGCTCTGCCACGCGGTCCACGGAGTCGAGCAGCTTGTGGACGCCCCGGCCGGTCTCGGCCGAGAGGCGACGCACCGGCGCGAAATCGACGAACCGCAGCTGGTACTGCACCTGGCGTGCGAGCTCCCGGCCACGCTCCGAGTCGCCCTTGATCAGGTCGATCTTGTTGACCACGATCACCAGCCCGCAGCCGCGCTCGGCTGCGTAGTCCGCGATGCGGGCCTCCTGGTCGGCCACGCCGCGCGTGGCGTCGAGCAGCAGCAGGGCCACGTCGGCCCGATCCATCACCTTGAGCGCCTTGATCGCCGAGATCTTCTCGGCCACCTCGGCGGCCCGCGACTTGCGCCGCACGCCCGCGGTGTCGACCAGCACATAGCGCCGCACGCCGCGCACCAGCTCCAGGTCCAGCGAGTCGCGGGTGGTGCCGGGCCGATCGTGGGCAATCGTCCGCTCCTCGCCGAGCAGGTGGTTGACCAGGGTGGACTTGCCCACGTTGGGGAAGCCGACCACGGCCACGCGAACCGGAGCGGCACCGGATTGCTCCGCATCAGCGGCCGCCGCGCCGCCGAGCTCCGGGCCGTCCCCTGCGCCGGCATCAGCGTCGGGCTCGGAGCCTTCGCCCTCCCGGGCTTCGGCCTCGCAAGCGGGCAGGTCGGGCAGCAGCGTCACCAGCTTGTCGATCAGGTCGCCCACGCCGCGGCTGTGCTCGGCCGAGACAGCGAACAGCTCATCCACGCCCAGCCGGTAGAACTCGGCGACATCGGCCTCCTGCCCATCTCCGTCGATCTTGTTCACCACGTGCAGCAGCTTCTTGCCCGAGCGGCGGAGCTGGCGCGCCACCTCCTCGTCCTCGGGCGTCAAGCCCTGCCGCCCGTCGAACAGCAGCAGCACGATGTCGGCCTCGTCGACGGCCACCTCGGCCTGGGCCCGCATCTTGGCCTTGAGCGAGTCCTCGCTCTCCGGCTCGAAACCGCCGGTATCGATCAGCACCACCGGCCGGCCGTGCAGCTCGGCCCGGCCGTAGTGGCGATCGCGGGTCACGCCGGGCCGGTCGTGGACGATCGCCTCGCGCCGGCCCACGAGCCGGTTGAACAGGGTCGACTTGCCCACGTTGGGCCGGCCGACGATGGCGATAACGGCTGGCATCAGCGATACCCCAGCCTGCGCAGGGCCTTCGGATCCCTGCTCCAGTTCTTCTCCACGCGCACGAACAGCTCGAGGTACACCGGCCCCTCGACCAGCTCCTCGATCTCCCTGCGCGCCTGCTCGCCGATGGTGCGCAGGCCGGAGCCCTTCTTGCCGATCACGATCCCCTTCTGGCTCTTGCGCTCCACGTGAATCACCGCGCCGATGTGCGTCGTGGGATCGGGATCGTCCCCGGTCGGGTCCTCCCAGGACTCGACCGTCACGGCGATGCCGTAGGGCAGCTCGCCGTGCAGGCGCAGCATCAGCTTCTCGCGTACGATCTCGGAGACGAGGAAGCGGATCGTGGCGTCGGTGTACATCTCCAGCGGGAAGTAGCGCGGGCCCTCGCGCATCCGATCGGCCACGTCGTCGAGCAGCGCGTCCACGCCCTCACCTTCCAGGGCCGAGATCGGGTGCATCGCGGCAAAGGGGAAGACCCGGGACCAGGAATCCAGCACCGGCAGCAGCTGGTTCTTGTCCTCGAGCAGGTCAACCTTGTTCAGGGCCAGGATCGCGGGCACTCGAGCACGAGCCAGGGCGCGCAGTACCAGCCGCTCCTCCTCGCTGGGCCCGGGCTCCTGATCGCCGGTCCGCGCCTCGGTCATCATCAGGGCCGCGTCCGCGTCGGAAAGCGTGCCCAGCGCGGTCCTGACCATCTGCTTGTTGAACAGATCGCGCGCACGGTGCACCCCGGGCGTGTCGAGGAAGATCAGCTGCACGCCCGGGCGGTGCAGCACGCCGAGGATCTTGGTCCGCGTGGTCTGCGGCTTGGGAGTGACCGCGGCGACCTTCTCACCCAGCACGCGGTTGAGGAAGGTCGACTTGCCCACGTTGGGCCGGCCGATGACGGACACGTACCCGCTGCGGAATCCGTCGGGCTGGTCGAGCAGTTCGGTCATCGGGCACCTGAGGAGGCTTTAGGCTATAGGCTATAGGCTTTGGGTACCGTTGCCAAGTGGCAGCGTCCCGTACCGCCACGTGGAGCCTAGAGCCTAGAGCCTAATGCCTAAAGTCTAAAGCCTAGAGCCTGCTGACGCCTAACGCTGCAGATCCACCAGCGCCCGGTTGGCGGCCTTGACCTGCGCGGCCCGCGCGGGATCCTTCTCCACCGAGATGTACAGGCTGTACAGCCGGATTGCCTCGGCCTTGTTGCCGGCCTTGGCCTCCAGCTCGGCCGAGCCGAGGATCGCCGCCTTGAGTCCGGGCAGGTACGAGAGCGCCTTCTTGTACATCACCGCGGCCATCGCCGCCTTGCCCTGTCCGGCGTACGAGCGCGCCAGCTCGGCGTTGCACACCGCGCAGCTGCGCGAGAGCCGCAGCGCATCCGAGAGCAGCGGGATCGCCTCGGCGAAGCGGCCGCCGTCGTTCATCCCCCTCGCCTGCTCGAGCATGCTCAACGTCTTGTCGGCCCGGGTCAGCGCCTCGGACTCACCGCCGGTCCGGGACAGCGCCAGCTTGAGGTTCCTCCGCGCCGGCTCGTTGTGCGGATCGACCTCGAGCACCTTGGACCACTGACTCACGGCCATCGGCATGCGCCCCTGGCGCGCGTAGATCACGCCCAGCTTGTAACGCGCCGCGATGTTGCCCGCGTCGCGGGAGACCGCGTCGCGGTAGCTCATCACGGCCTGGGACAGGTCGTCACCGGCCACGGCCTGGTCGGCCTCGCGCTCCAGCCCCTCGGAGACTTTGGCCGGCCCGCCCTCGACCTGGATCCGCACCGCCATCGCGGTGGACACCCGGAACATTCGATCCACGGCGTCGAAGCGCCACTGGCCCGGCTTCGCCGCCTTTGGCGGCTTCGTCGTGGCAGGCCTCGGAGTTGGCGCAGGGGTCGGGGTGACCGTGGCTGCGGCCGGCGGGGGTGGAGACGCCGATGCCGCCTGCTTCTCCAGGGCCTCGGCCTTGGCCAGCGCCTTGTTGACCCACTTCTTCTCCTTGGGCCGCTTCTCCATCGCCGCGTACTTGCGGTAGTACTGCGCGGCCTCGGCGTTGCGGGCCAGGCCCTCGAGCACCATGGCCAGCCCGAAGTACCCATCGGTGTCGTCGGGCTTGAGTTCGATGTACTTGCGGTACGGTGCCTCGGCCTCCTTGAACCGGCCTTGCTTGCGGCGGATGAAGCCGAGGTTGAAGTGGCCCAGCGCATAGCCCGGATCGGCCCTGACCGCCTCGCTGTACTCCGCCTCGGCGCCGGCGTTGTCCTTCAGGCGGTAGAGCACCTGGCCCAGCTCGTTGTGCGCCTTGGCAAAGCCCGGCCAGATCTCGACGGCCTTGCGGTAGGCCCGGGCCGCCTCCTTGTACTTCTTGGCCTTGCGCAGCCGATCGCCCTTGCGCTTGGACTGCCGCGCCACCTCCTTGGAGGCGTCGTCCACTTCTGGACCTGCCGTCGCGGCCGGAGCCGTCGCGGCCGGCGGCGGCGTGGCTGGCGCCGCGGCGGGCGGCGATGCCACGCCCATCGCGGCCGCCGTCTCCTGCTCGAGCTTGGCCGCCTTGGCCAGCGCCTTGTCGACCCACTTCTTCTCCGAGGGCCGCTTCTCCACCTCGGCGTACTTGCGGTAGCTCGCGGCGGCCTCGGCCTTCTTGCCCAGGCCGGCGAGCGACGCGGCCAGACCGTAGTACCCGTCCGGGTCGTTCGGTGACAGCGCGATGTACGCGCGGTACTCCCTCTCGGCCACGTCGAAGCGCTTGAGCTTGCGGCTGACATAGGCCAGGTTGTAATGCGCCACGGCGAAGTCGGGAGCGTGCTTCGCAGCCAGGCCGTACTCCTCGGCCGCGCCCTCGAGGTCCTTCTTCTTGTACAGCGCCTTGCCCAGGCTGTTGTGAGCCGCAGGGAACTCGGGCCACAGCTCGATCGCCTTGCGATACGCGCTGATCGCCTTGTCGATCTTCTTCTCCTTGAGCAACTTGTCGGCGTCCAGCTTGAACAGCCGGGCCCGCTCCCTGGGATCTTCACCCTGGCCCAGGGCGGAACCGGCAAGGGTCATCAACAGGACGGCGGTCAAGAGCATCGCCAGGCGGCTCACAACGTCCTCCCAGGATTCGGTTGGGGTTCAGGCAAGAAGCGGCTCCCCGAGTACTATCGTCTGGTCCCGGCCGGGACCGATCGAGACCAGCCGCAGCGGAACGCCGGACAGGTCGGCCAATCGCTCGAGGTAGGCACGCGCCTCGTCCGGCAGGTCATCCAGAGCTCGAGCACCGGAGATGTCGCCCTGCCAGCCGCTGTGGGTTTCCCACACCGGTTCGCAGCGGCCGAGCTGGTCGACCCGCGGAGGCACGGTGTCGAGCTCTGCACCGTCGATCCGGTACCTCGTGCAGATGCGGATCTCGTCCATCCCGCCCAGCACGTCGAGCTTGGTCACGGCCAGGCCGGTGGCGCCGTTCCGTGCGAGGGCATAGCGCAAGGCCACGGCGTCGAGCCATCCGCAGCGCCGCGGACGGCCGGTGGTGGCGCCGAACTCGCCGCCCCTGGCCCGCAGCGCCTCGCCCACCTCGTCCTCGAGCTCGGTGGGAAAGGGACCCGCGCCGACGCGGGTGGCGTAGGCCTTGGTGATGGCCAGCACATCTCCGATGCAGGTCGGCCCGACCCCGACGCCGGCGCAGACCGCACCGGCGATGGTGTTGGAGGAGGTGACGAAGGGATAGGTTCCGTGGTCGCAGTCGAGCATCACGCCCTGGGCGCCCTCGAACAGCACCCGGCCGCCGCGTCTCAGCTCCCGCTCCACCTCGTCCGCCACGTCCGCGACATGGGGCGCCAGCCGGTCGGCCAGCCGCCGGCAGTCCGCGAGCACCTGGGAGGAGTCGACCTCGGCCTCGCCGTACAGGCCCTTGAGCAGCGCGTTCCACTCGAGCAGCAGGCTATCGATGCGATCCGCCAGCACCGTCTCGTCGAACAGGTCGCAAACCCGGATGCCCCGGCGCGTCGCGCGGGCCTCGTAGGCCGGGCCGATGCCACGACGGGTCGTGCCGATCCGGCCCTTGCCGGCCCGGTCCTCCCGGGCCGCCTCGATGCGGCGGTGGGGCTCGAGGATCAGATGCGCCCGGCTCGAGACCTTGAGCTCGTCCTGTGCCAGGAAGCCAGCCGCCTTGAGGAGCGCGATCTCCTCGAGCAGCACGACCGGATCGACCACCACGCCGGAGCCGACGAAGCAGCGAGTGCCCGCGTGCAGCGCGCCCGAGGGCACGAGGTGCAGGATCACCTGCTCACCATCGACCACCAGCGTGTGACCGGCGTTGTTGCCGCCCTGGAACCGCACCACCGCGCTGGCGCTCCGGGCGAGGTAATCGACGACCTTGCCCTTGCCCTCGTCGCCCCACTGGGCACCGATCACCACGAGTGCCATCAGGGTTTGATCACCTTGGTCTTGAGCATGAAGAAGGGACTCTGGATCTTTCCGTCCTTCTGCTTGCCGACGAGCATGACATCGCCACGCCGGTTGACCTCGAACTCCATGAAGCGCCGGCGCTTGCCGTCGACCCGGACATCGATGCTCCACAGGCCTGGCTTCTGGCGAATCGCCTCGGGGTCGAGCCAGGGCAGGCCTTCCTGGGCCGCGTCCGGACCGCCGCCGATCTCCTCGGCCAGCACGCCCTCGGCGTCGAAGTCGAGATCGGGCACCTTGCGATCGTCGCCGGTCAGCGCCCGGAGCACGTAGCGATCGACCTGGCCCTTGCGGGTCTGGACGATGCGCTCCTCGGAGGCCACCTCGCGCATCTTGACCTTGGGCCGCTTCCTCCTCTTGCGCCGCTTCTTCTTTTTCTTCGGCGTCTTGCCCCACTTCCACACCGTCTTGATCGTGGACTTGCCGTCCTTGCGGCCGGCGAGGTGCACGATCACGGCCGCGGACTTGAGGTCGGAACGCATGTCGAGCCAGGCCTGGACCAGCTTCCGGCCCCGGGCCTCACGCAGCAGCGGCTGCTTCGCCGGCTTGCCGTTGACGAAGACGTCCTTCTCGCCGATCTGCTCCAGCGCGAGCGGCATCTCGGCGATCTGCTTGTCGCGGTAGAAGAAGCGCATCATGTAGCGCCCGGGTTCCTTGAACGCGAAGTCCTTGGTCTCCAGGGAGACCGTGGCGTTCTTGAACACCGTCATCTGGGTCAGATAGTGGTCGCGAGCCCGACCGATCTCCCTGGTCCCGTAGTAGTAGCGCAGCGAGAGCACCTCGGCGCCGTTGGACGGACCGTTCATCGTCACCAGGGCCTTGGGCTTGCCGTCCTCGTCCACATCGACGTACACGCAGCCGTGGGCCACGAAGGGCGTGCCGCTGTCCGAGTCGGCGGCGACCACCAGGCCGAAGCCGCCGGCCCGGGCCGATTGCGCCAGCATCACCAGAACCCCGAACGAGAACAACAGCAAGCCGCGTCGCATCTGCCGATTCCTCCGCTGGCCCCCCTGGCCCGGCCCTCTCGACTTCACGTTCCACACCGCAGGTGCGTTGATCTCATAGCAGATCGAGCCGGTCAGGACAACATTCTTGAGTCACCACGCCGCACTGCGGCAAGACCCTGGCGTCTTGACACCCCCCTGGGGGCTTGCTAGGTATCGTCCACCCGCTGGCATTGATGCCGTAGCCGGTCATAGGGGGTTGCGCCGTGGAAACGCCGACCAGCCGGATCGATATTGATCCTCGCGAGCTCGCCCGCTACCTGGCCGAGATCCTGATCCAGCGCTTTCCGTCCTGGAGCCGCTCCCCCAAGGGCTGGAAGGTCGTGCTGCTCGATCTGATGCACGACTACTCCGAGATGCGCGGAGTCATGTGCTGGACCGCCAAGCGTCCCAAGAGCTTCATGGTAGACGGCGTGATCGGCATCGACGCCCAGGAAACGGGTTACCCCACCTCGATGTTGGTGGCGGCGCACTGCGAGATGGGCAAGAAGTGGGAGAACCAGGTCGAGGACTTCCTCAAGCTGGTTCACCTTCGCGCCGAGCTCAAGCTGTTCTTCTCCCAGGTCTGGAAGAATCCCGAGGAAGGCCAGCTCGGCCTGTTCGAGGCCGTGGGCGAGTTCCGCCAGCTGGTCAGCAAGTACTCGGGCAAGATCGACAACTATCTGCTGTTCCTGCTGGAGAATCCCGGCCAGGACGACGCGGCGTACAAGGTTTTTGCATTCTACTGGCCCGGCGGCAGCGCCGGCACGGAGCGGGTGCTCGAGCTCGAGAGCCCCGGCCCGGAGGAGTAACACCTGCGGCGGCGAGCGCCGCCACCACCCTGGACGGCAACCGAAAGAATGGAGGACACCGTGGCCAGATGGTTCGACGACCCGCAGCAGATCCTGGACAGCACCAAGCTCGTGGACCGCTTCCTGGAGTACGTGAAGATCCATACCCAGTCGGATGAGACGAACGAGAACTGTCCGTCGACCGACCGGCAGATGGCCTTCGCCAAAAAACTCGTCGACGACCTGAAGGCGATCGGCATCGAGGACGCCGAGGTCGACGAGAACAGCTACGTCTTCGCCACCTTCCCGGGACGGGCCGAGGGACCGACGGTGGGCCTGCTGGCGCACATGGATACGGCCCCCGCCTTCTCCGGGGAGAACGTGAATCCCCGGCTGCACGAGAACTACCAGGGCGGCCCGCTGAAGCTCGAGAACGAGATCGTGATCGACCCGTCGGACAACCCCGAGCTGGAGCACTGCAAGGGCGACACGATCATCACCGCCGACGGCACGACGCTGCTCGGCGCCGACGACAAGGCCGGCATTGCAGAGATCTTCGCCGCCCTGGAGTATCTCGTCGCCAATCCCGAGATACCCTGCCCCACGCTGCGCATCGGCTTCACCCCGGACGAGGAGATCGGACGCGGGGCCAACAAGTTCGACGTGGAGAAGTTCGGCGCCGAGGCGGCCTACACCCTCGACGGCGGATTCACCGGCGAGGTCAACTCCGAGACCTTCAGCGCGGACAAGGGCGTGGTGACCATCGAGGGCGTGTCGGTGCATCCGGGCTACGCCAAGGACAAGATGGTCAACGCGATGGACTGGGCCGGGGTGTTCCTGACCCGGCTGCCGCCCGAGGACACGCCCCAGTGCACCGATGAGCGCGTCGGCTTCTATCACCCGACCGACATGGCGGGTGACGCGGGGAAGATGACGGTCAACCTGATCCTGCGCGAGTTCGACGACGCCAAGCTCGCCGAGCGCGGCAAGCGGCTGCAGGAGATCGTGCAGAAGCTCCGCGAGGACGAGCCGCGGCTCAGGATCAACTGCCAGATCATCGAGCAGTACCGCAACATGGCCAACGGGCTGGCCGAAAATCCCGCGATCTTCGAGAACGCGGCCGAGGCGATCCGCAAGTCCGGCATCGAGCCCTCGCACAAGCCGATCCGGGGCGGGACCGACGGCTCGCGGCTGACCGCGATGGGTCTGCCCACGCCAAACCTGTTCGCCGGCGGCGTGAACTTCCACGGACCGCAGGAATGGGTCAGCACCAAGGCGATGGGCTACGCGGTATGCACGGTGCTGAACCTGGTGCAGCTCTGGGCGAAGGCGTAGGGGCGGCCCCGCGCGGCCGTCCCGAAATGGGCGCCCACAGGGGAGTGCCCCTACATCTCCTTGAACTTCTTCTTGCCTTCCTTGCGAATCGCCCCGATGTTGGACAGGATCGCCTTCGAGACATAGATCTCCCGGTACCCGTTCTTCTCGGGCCGAACCTCGAGGCGCGTGCTCGACGTCTCCCAGAAGGCCTTGAGCGGACGCACGCCGGTGGAGGGATCCGAACCCTCGGGATAGTCGATCCGGCTCGGCGAACCGTAGCGACGCTCTAGCTTGGAGATGAAGTCACGGAAGCTGACCTTGGCCGAATCGGCCTGGCTGTGCACCACCACCACCTTCCACAGCTTCTTGTTGGCGAACAGGTAGTACAGTCTCGGCTCGTCCTTGACCTCGAGCACGCCCTCGCCGGCGTTCATCTCGAACTCTGTGGGCAGCAACTCCTGGTAGAACTGCGGCTTTTCCCCGAAGGACGACAGCTCGTCGTAGAAGATGTCCTTGCGGAAGTCCTCCTCGCTGAACTGGTCCTCGAACTCCTCGGCGCTCGGCGGCTCGAGTTCGGGATGCTCGGCCTTGTACTGCTCGATCGTCTTCTGGATGTGGGCCTTCATCGCGACCATCAGGAATCCCTCGGCGTTGACCTCCTTGTCGATGATCGAGACGGCCTTGCCCGGCTTCATCCCCCACTGGCACTGGCCGTACCCATCGGGCAGGCCCTGGGCCGCCGACTCCGATGACGCAGCGAGGCAGCAGACCACCACCGCGAGCGCAGCGATGCCGAACCTGCCTGCCATACGCCTCATCTCCCCCACCTCAATTCCTGGGTACAGATCGGACCGCATAATAGCTCCGCCCACTTTGACCAGGCAAGCAAAACTTGCCCGAGGCGACATTCCTTGAACGGACGCTGCTCCGCGGATATTCTCCTTTCCGGGCCGGGTGGGCTCCTGCTCCCGGCTCCGGCAGACAGATCGTGACTCCTGTTCACAGTGATGCCAATTTTATACATGTTTTCGGCCCTTGAGCGCGGTACCGGTCCCCGGCTGCAGGCAGGTGACAAAATAATGGGCCCGTGAATTCAGCGACTTGCTCCAAAACCCAGGATCGGCGGGCAGATCCACGGGAGGGCGTGGCACGGACCCTGCATATTACCCGCTCCGATTGAAAGTGCAGGTTTTGCGCTAACATAGGTTGTTAATTAATATCAATTGATTGAGATGGGTAGAGATTGAATCGAAGGTGTGTGAAGCGAGTCCGAGTGACAGCTGATTGTGAACGGATGGCACCATGAGCACGGTTAATAGATTCAACAGGTTCCGCAAGGGAAAGCGGCGCGAGACCAACTCGCGGCTGGACTATCCTGCCGATATCCGTCCGATTCGCGGATTCCGCCCCGGGGTTGCGCAGCACGTGGCCGGGCTCAAGCCGTACGACGCGGTCTCCTCGCGCGACGACATGAAGCGGCACCCCGAGGAGCTGGTGTGCTACAAGCTGGACTGGAACGAGGCCACGGTGCCGCCCTCGCCCCGGGTCCACGCCACGATCTCCAGCTTCCTGATGGAGCAGAACCATCTCAACTGGTACCCCACGCTGGGCAGCCCCGAGCTCAAGGACCGCCTCTCCCGCTTCGTTGGTCGGCCGACCGAGGAGATCCTGGTGACCAACGGCTCGGACGACGCGCTCAAGCTGATCTGCGACACCTTCCTCGACTCGGGCGACCACGTGCTGGCGCCCAGCCCGACGTACACCCACACGCTGCTCTTCGCCCGCACGCGGGGCGCCGATGTGGAGCTGCCCGAGTACGACAACCCCTTCGTGGGCGACCTGAACCGGCTCCTCGCGGGGGTGCGGCCGGACACCAAGATGGTGTACCTGGTCAACCCGAACAACCCGACCGGCGTGACCTACAGCCGCGCCGAGCTCAATCGGCTGCTCGACTTCACCCGCCACTGCATCGTGCTGATCGACGAGGCGTACGTCGAGTTCGAGAGTGAGAGCGTGGTCGATCTGCTCGACCAGCACGATCACCTGGTGATCACCCGCACCTTCTCCAAGTTCTTCGGCCTCGCCGGCGTGCGCGTCGGGTACGCGATGGCCAACCCCTCGCTGATCCGGGATCTCTCCCGGATCTACAACCCGAAGAGCGTCAACGTGCTGGGCCAGATCGGCGCCATCGCGGCGCTGGACGATCCGGACTACTACGAGAACTTCCGGCTCCAGGTCCGCTCGGCCAAGGAGCTGATGGGCGCCTGGTGCAAGCGGCGCGGCATCGAGTACCAGAGCACGCCGGCCAACTACTTCCTGATGCGCTTCGACGACGCCCAGGCCATGTCGCGGGCGCTGGCCGACGAGGGCGTGTACGTGCGGGACCGGAGCTGCTTCACCCAGCTCGACGGCTTCCTGCGCTTCACCGTGGGCACGCCGGAGCAGATGTCCGACGTGCTCGATCGCGTCGAGTGCTGCCGCAAGGTGCTGGGCCAGGCCTGATTCACCGACCGCTTCCCATCCACTCTCCAAGCCAGCAGTTGAAACACAAAACGCACGAAGCACCTCGGCGCGTGCTTTACAGCCCCCTCCCCCCGCGCTAGTCTCCCCGGCCATGGCTGGTCTGGACCTGCTCCTGCTCGACATCGACGGCGTGCTGATCGACGCCCGCCCGAGCTACGACGCCTCGATCGTCGAGACCGTGGCGCTGTACCTCGGGCGCGTGCTGCGCTTCCCCGGCGCGGAGGCCTGCCGGGTCACCCACGAGCAGATCCGGGCGCTCAAGCGCGCCGGCGGGTTCAACAACGACTGGCACGCGAGCTTCGCCCTGCTGCGCCGCGTGCTGGCCCGGGCGCCGAAGGAGCTTCAGCTCCCCGGCGGCCTGGCGGACGGGCTGGATGCCGCGGTCGAGCGGCTGGGCCAGGTCGGCCCGGGGTCCGGCGTGGGCTGCGAGGCGCTGCTCCGCGGCGCGGAGCTGACCGCCTTCGGCGAGGAACTGGCCGCGGCCGGCGGCGGCCTGGACGCGGTGAGCCTGGTCTGCGGCGAGCGGCACAGCGATCTGGTGCTGTACGGCGACGACCTAGACCGCGACGACCTGGTCACGCGCGTGTTCCAGGAGGTGTACCTCGGCTCCGACCTGCTGCGGCAGCACCACGGTGTGGAGCCGCTGCTCGGCGAGCGCGAGGGTCTGTGGAGGCGCGAGCGGCCGCTGGTGCCCCGCGAGGTGCTCGACCGGCTCGTGGAGGCCGGGCCCGGGATCGCGGTGGTCACGGGCCGACCCCGGCGCGAGGCCGAGCTGGCGCTCGGGCGGGCCGGGCTCGAGGGGCATGTGGCCGCGCTGGGAACCGAGGACGACGTGGCCCTGGAGACCGCCCGCCGGCGCGCCGCGGGCGTGCGGCCGGCCCACGCGGGCAAGCCGGACCCGTACCTCGTGCGCCTGGTACTGGACCAGCTGGGCGTCAGCTCGGGGACAGTGGTCCTGGTGGGCGACCTGGCCGACGACATGCTGGCAGCCCGCGCCGCGCGAGGCGACGGCCCGCGCATCGAGGCGGTCGGCGCCACCTGGGGCGCCGACGATCCGGCCTCCGCGGCCGAGGCGCTGCGGCAGGCCGGCGCGGATCAGGTGCTCGGCGAGCCCGCGCAGCTGCTCGAGCTGGTCGAGGGGTAGCACGATGTCCCGCTTCGCCGATACCCACGTGCACACCAACGCCTCGTCCTGCGGCAGCATCGCGCCGCGCGAGCTGCTGGCCCGCGCCGCGGACGCGGAGCTGGACTGCATCGTGATCACCGACCACAACACCACCCGCGGCGCCCTGGCCGTGCTCGAGCAGCAGGCCACCGAGCCCCGCTTCCTCGACATCGAGGTGGTGGTCGGTATCGAGCTGATGACCGAGTACGGCGAGATCGCCGTGATCTACCTCGATGGCGACGACGCCGTGGAGGTCGAGGCTCTGCGCAACGCCGACGGCCACTTCGAGCTCGAGCGGATCATCACCGAGGTCGCCGAGCTGCGCGCCCGCGGCAAGCAACCCCTGCTCGGCCTGGTGCATCCCTTCAGCTCGGGACCACGCGGCGCCTTCCGCTTCGGCGATTACCTCCGCGACGCGGCCCCGGCCCACGCCGCTGACGACGATTCGGGGCGGTACGTCGACGTGGACTGGTGGCTCGACACGGTCGGCGTGCCGGCGGGCGAGCGCAACGAGTTCGACAACTCGGCGGTGGCCGCGGTCTTCGACCTGATGCGCAGCGTGGACTTCGTCGAGGTGTTCAACGGCGCCAACTTCCTTCCGGCCGAGAACCGCAAGGCCGCGGCGCTGGCCCGGATCTTCAAGAAGCCCGGCACCTGCGGCTCGGACGCGCACTTCGTCAGCGCCGTGGGAAGCTGCCGCACCGAGTACTTCGGCGCCAGCCTGCGCGAGGCGATCCTGGCTCACGAGACCAAGCCCGTGCCAGGACGCCTGACCTACCCCAAGGCCGTGCTGTACCGCACGGCCAGCGGCTTGCGCAAGCACGTCTGGAAGCGCCTGCCGATCGTGGGCAAGGACTGAATATCCCGGGTTTGCATGCGTTTGACACAGTGGAGGCCTTTGGCTAGAGTCCGGCCCGAATCGCGTATCACGGTCGGACAGGAGGAATCCATGCGCCACTTCAGGTTCTTGGCGGCCCTCGTCCTCGCCCTGACCCTCGTCCCGGGCACGGCCCTCGCCGGCGGCAAGCAGAGCAACATGGTCTTCATCTTCGACTGCTCGGGCAGCATGTACAAGAAGGTCACCCACAAGGGCAAGAAGACCACCCGCTTCGCCGTGGCCCAGCAGGCCTTTCTCCAGGCGATGAACAACCTGCCCACGGACAACCCCAACCTCAACGTGGGCCTGATGTCGTACGGCGTGGTCAAGAGCTGCGGGGACAAGACGATCAAGGTCATCGCGCCGCTGGCCCAGCACGATCTGGGGCACCGGGTGTACCTCCAGGAACTGGTCGACGCGATGACGCCGGGCGAGTACGGCAGCACGCCGATCGCAATGTCGATTCGCAAGTCGGCCGACATCTTCAAGGCGCACAAGGACGACATCAACACCCTGGTGCTGATCACCGACGGCGAGGAGGAGTGCGAGAAGAAGACCGCGGGCTGCATGGCGGTGGAGAAGCTGTCCGACGATGGGCTGCTCACGCTGAGCTTCGTGGTGGGCGCCTTCTTCGGCAAGCAGGCCAAGGACGCGCCGCCCACGATCCGCTGCCTGGGCGACTTCCATACGGCCGAGAACACCGCCGACTTCGACAAGGGCTTCAAGTACGTGATGGTCAACTCGATCGTGCCGGCGCTCCCGCCGCCGCCCCCGCCCCCGCCGCCCCCGCCGCCGCGCAAGAAGAGCGAGCCCCCGCCGCCCCCGCCCCCGCCGCCGCCGCCGCCCCCGCCGCGGCCGGGCATCCTGCGGATCGACGTGGACACGGGCAAGCACATGGCCACCTGGACGCTGACGATCACGGACTCGGAGGGCAAGAACGTGACCGGCGGCGGTCAGCTGATGGGCGGTGGCGCGCCGCAGTTCGGCCGCTCGACCAACCGCAAGCTGATGCCCGGCGAGTACAAGATCAAGATCGGCGGCGTGGGCGGGCGGGACCGCTCGCCGCGGACCTGCAACAAGACCGTGACCGTGCCCGACGGCGGCGCGATCCGGGTCAAGTTCGTGCTCGACAAGTGCAAGTCCGGCTTTGACATGCCGGCCTTCCCCGACAGCGGAGGCGGGTTCCCCTTCGACTAGAGCCGCTGGATGATCTCGAATTCCTGCGTCACCACGTGCTGCATCCACCGGGTGTAGAAACCGACCCGCTCCGCGTCTTCGGGCAGCAGATCGGTGAAGGCCACTCCCGCGTTCCAGCGCCCGTCGTTCTCCAGATCCTGGCACCAGATGACCCAGCCGACCGCCGCCACCATGCCCGCCTCGGGTCCGGGCAGCGCGAAGCGGAGCTCGATCTCGCTGGCGGGCGCGATGCACACGCCGCCGTTGCCGATGTTGAGCAGCGGATTGTACAGGATCTTCTCGCCGAACCGCGCCGTCACGTCGATGTCGGCCGGCACCCGCGGGTGATTCCGGCGCTCATGCTGCGCCCGCATGATCTCGAGGGTCGGCCGGTGATGCAGCTCGAGGCGCGACACTCCGAGGCGCGCCAGACGCTGGACCCGCGCGATCAGCACCTCGGGATTGAAGGGCTTGTGCAGGAAATCGTCTGCCTGGTACTTCGTCGGATCCCCGCCCGCGGCCTGGAGCTCCTCCACGCCCGCGCTGACGAGCAGGATCGGCAGGGCGCGGATCTTCAGCTCGTTCCGGATCTTCTGGCTGACCTCGATACCTGACAGGTCGGGCATCACCACGTCGAGGATCGCCACGTCGGGCGCGATCTCCCTGATCATGTAGAGCGCGGCCTCGCCGTTGCGCGCGGTGTGAACCTCGAAGCCCGCCCCGGTGAGAACCTCGTTCACGACCTTGAGGAAGAAGGTGTCGTCGTCCGCTACCAGAACTCGCATCACGGCACCTCCGTCCGCGGTTCGCCTCCGCGCTCCACCACGTGCTGCATCCCGGTGGTGTAGGCGCTGACGCGCTCCGCGTCGTCCTGCGGCATGCGGGTGAAGGACACTCCGGCGTTCCAGCGAATCCCGTCCTCGACGTCCTGGCACCAGACCACCCGGCCGATCGCCGCCACCATTCCACCCTGCTCGCCAGGCAATGCGAAGCGGAGCTCGATCTCGCTCCCCGCCTCCAGGGGATGACCGGGATCGATACACACGCCGCCATCGCTGATGTTCACCATCGCGTTGTGCAGGAAGACCGATTCGACCCGCGCCGTGACCTCGGCGTCGACCGGCACCCGGGCGTGCTGGCGGCGCTCGGTCCACGCCGGGATCTCCCGGGTTGGATGGCGATGCTGCCTGGTGCGGGACTTCCCCAGGCGGGCCAGACGCTGCACGCGCGCAACCAGCACCTCGGGATTGAACGGCTTGTGCAGGAAGTCGTCAGCCTGGTACCTCTGCGGGTCCCCGCCCGCGTCGTGCAGATCGCCGACGCCCGTGCTGACGAGCAGGATCGGCAGGGCGCGGTTCTTCTGCTCCTCGCGGATCCTCTGGCTGACCTCGGTGCCCCGCAGGTCGGGCATCACCACGTCGAGGATCGCCAGATCCGGCTCGATCGTTGCGGCCAGCTCGAGAGCTGCAACGCCGCTCCTCGCGGTGTTCACCTCGTGGCCGGCTTCGGCGAGGATGTCGGTCACCACCTTGAGGAAGAAGATGTCGTCGTCAGCAACCAGGATCCGCATAACAACTCCCAGCATGACAGATGCGGCTGATTTGAATAAGCTAACCACTGTGGTGAGGTATTTCAAGCCTGCCGAAGCCGGAAAGATCAGGAGCCGAATAGCGCGTTTACGCCTGACCAGCCGAAGTAGAGGCCGAAGCCCACCAGCACCACCGCGCACACCCCGACCAGCCAGCGGTAGAGCCGATCGCTGATGAAGCGACGGCCGAGGTGCATCGCCAGCGCCACCAGCGAGAACCACACCAGATCCGACATCACGTGCCCGACGATGAAGGCCGCAGTGCCGGCGAGGCCCTGGCCTGCCGTCAGCGTGAGGTAGCCGAGCCCCACCGTGGCCCACCATACGGTGAAGTACGGATTGGACACGCTGGTCAGCACGCCGTCGAGCACGGCCGCGGCCGGGTGGCGCCGCTCGCCGCCTTCCCCGGCCTGGAGCACCAGCTCGAGCGTGCGGATCCCGCGCAGCATCCCGCCGGCCATGAAGATCAACATCGCGCCGCCGAGCACGCCAACAACGCCCATGAACAGGCGGCTCCGGAACACCGAGGCCAGGCCGAGGACGAGCGCCGCCACCAGGGCGAGCTCGAGCAGGCCGTGGCCGAGCACCATCAGCGGCCCGGCCCAGAAGCCACGCCGCGGCGCCTCACGGACCAGCACGGTCAGCATCGGGCCGGGCATCATCGCGCCCGAGAGGCCGATCACGAAGGAGCCGAGGAAGATCGCAGGGAGCGAATCCATCGCAAGCAGCCTATCATCGGCGGGATTCGCGGAAAAGGATCTCCGTGGACGGGCCCGACGAGGCGTGCTATGAGGGCCCGAACTTCGAACCCGGGAGAGGTGTCGAGCCATGGCGGATGCAGCGGCGGCGGTCGGGGATAAGAAGTCCGCGGGCCAGATGATCAAGCAGTACTTCATCGACTTCAAGGTACTCAAGGACAATCCCAGGGAATACTGGTCGATCCAGATCGTCAACTTCCTCGATTCCGCCGCGTACTTCGCGATGTTCGCGATCGTGAGCATCTTGCTCTCGCAGGAAGAGGTCGGCTTCATCTGGGGCGACACGCCCGAAGATCAGGACATCATGCCGGGCTACGTCCTCACCGCGTTCACGCTGGCGGTCACGGTCTCGCTGTTCTTCATGGGCTTCATCACCGATACCCTCGGGATCAAGAAATCACTTTCCATCTCGATGCTGCTGCAGGCCGTCACCCGCGTTGGCGTGGTGGCCTGCGGCTTCATCCACGAGATACCGGGTCGGGAGTGGATTGCCGCTGGCTGCCTCGTGCTCTGGGCCCCGGGCATGGCCATGGGACTGGCCGTGTACCAGTCCTCGAACCGCCGCTTCAGCAGCACTCGCAGCAGGGCCGCCTCGTTTCTGATCTGGTACATGGTCATGAATATCGGCGCGGCCGTCGGAGGGCTCTCGGTCGATTTCTTCCGACATACACTCGGCTTGCCGAACAGGACCTATGTGTTCATTTTCGCCGCGGGCTTGAGCTTCCTGGCCTTCATCCTGAACCAGCTCCTGATCCGGAAGGTGGTGCAGGTACGGAGCGAAGATGAAGACGAGCAAGAGGCGAAGAAGCAGGATGAGCTGGCCCAACAGAAGCTGGAAGAAGGCATCATCGGTCGCTTCCTCGCCATGGTGCGGGAGCCTGCCTTCTGGAGACTGGTCGTCATCATCGTCGCAACCGTGGGCGTGCGCGCCGCCTTCATCTACATGTACACCCTGGCTCCGAAGTACTGGGAGCGGGTTATCGGCAAGGAGGTTGCGCTGGGCACTCTCCAGTCGCTGAATCCCTTCCTGATCGTCATATTTTCGATCCTGTTCGTGCCGCTGGCGAACAAGTTCAACGTGTACAAGATGCTGATTGGAGGGGCCTTCGTCAGCGCGATCTCGCTGTTCTTTCTCGCGGTGCCGTACCAGACCTTTGGCAACGACGTTGTCGTCTCGTATTACGCGATGTCGATCCTGTTCCTGGTCATGCTCAGCTTCGGCGAGATCGTGTGGAGTCCGAAGCTGCAGGAGTTCACCGCCGCAATAGCGCCCCAGGGTCAGGAGGGCGCGTACCTCGGCATGAGCATGGTGCCGTGGTTCTTCGCCAAGTTCCTGGTCAGCTTCCTCTCCGGCCACATGCTGGTGCGGTGGTGTCCCGAAGGCGTGGGCGAGCCAATCCGCGAGGGCACGCTCTCGTACTGGGAAGGACCGGAGGCGATGTGGCTGATCCTGGCGATCTGGGCCGTGTCCGGACCGGTGATCGGCCTGATCTTCAAGGGCTGGCTCACCCGGGGCATCGATCTCGACCCGCCGGATGTCAAGAAGCGGAAGCAGGAGGCTGCCGAGGCCGAGGCCTAGCAGCCGTCCGGCGGACGCAAACCTTTTTCAACGAAAATATCAGGCTATTTCGGCTTCTTCTTGATCTTGTCCAGGAACTTGTCGAGCCCCTTCTTCGGCGGCCGGGCCAGCGCCTTCTTGCGCATCATCGCGTCGCGCCGCAGGGCGGCGAGCGCCTTGCTCTGGTCCATCTGGGCCTCGCGGACCACCGGGTGCGCGCGGCCCGTGCCCTGATCGATCGCCGAGACCGAGAGCAGCCCGCTGGTGTCGAGCTCGAAGCGGACCGCGAAGCGCCAGCGACCGGGCGGTCCGGGCGGAACCTGCGCCAGCGACCAGGAGCCGACGTGTCGGTTGTGGCGTGCCGAGTTCTTCTCGCCCTCGAACAGGTGAATCCGGATCCGCTCCTGGTTCTCGTACACGGTCGAGGCGTGGCGGTGCGCGGCCCGCGGCAGGCGTGTGCCCTGCGGGAGCAGCACCTCGTACTCTCCGTCCGGACGGACCCAGCCCAGCGATATCGGCAGCACGTCTACCAGCGCCACGGCGTCGACCCGCTCCAGGGCGCCGGCCAGGCGGTTGGCGCCGAACAGCGGTGCCAGCTCGGGATCGGACCCGGCAAAGGTCGGTGCCCGGTCCGCGAACACGCCGACCCGCTCGGCGATCATCGGCGTGCGCACCTGCCCGCCGGACAGCAGCACCTCGTCGATGTCGTCCGCGCCCAGGCCGACCGCGGCCAGCACCTCGTCACACATCTGCAGGCTGGAGTCGACCAGATCCTCGATCAGCGTCTCGAAGGTCTGGCGCGTCATCCGCGCGGTGAGGTCCACCGACCGCGTCTTCTCGCCATGGGCCAGTCCGAGCAGGCTGATGTCCGCGTTGGCCGAGCTCGTGAGCTGTCGCTTCACCGACTCCGCCGTGGCCCACAGCCGCGCTGCGATCTCCGGATGGTCGAAGTCGATATCCATGCCCTTGCGGCCGCGCGCGTACTGCTTGAGATGATCGGTGATCTTGGCGTCGATCGCCGTTCCCGAGATGCTCGAACTGACGTCCATCGCCCGCACCTCGAACACATCTCCCACCGCCTCGATCACGGCCGCCTCGAAACCGCTCCGACCCAGATGATAGACCAGCAGCCGGCGGGAAACGTCGCGACCGGCGTAGCAGCCGATTGCCGCGGCCGCTGCCGTACCGACGAGCCGCTCGACCTTGAGGCCGGCGGAGCGCGCCGCGTCTGCGGCCATCTCGCGGCCGCGGAGGCCGGCCCAGCCGGCCACCGTCAGCACTCCACGCCGTGCCTTGGCATCGACCTGGGCCATCGCGCGGCCGGCCAGTCGCGGGGCGTTGGGGAAGGGCAGCTCCGGCGTGCCCTGCGCGGCCTCACCCTCCTGCGGTTGCTCCTGGATCAGCATCGCCAGCTCGTCACCGCGCACCAGGCCCAGCCGCACGCCGAAGCTTCCCACGTCCAGGCCGACCATCGGCTGCACCGAGCGCACAGCCTCCGGCCCGCTCAGCTTGGGCGCGGAGTCCTCGGTGATCTCCACCTCCTCGGGCGAGATCTCGAGGCCGAGCAGGTCACCGATATGGGCCTTGCTCGCGGCGGTCAGCTTGCGAAAGCGGATACCCATGCCCGGGATGCGCCAGGGCTGGTCGGGATCGTAGCGACGGACCCAGGCCACCTCGCCACGCGCCTCGATCAGCAGCTCGCCGCCGCGCAGCGAGATCTCGAGCCGGAGCTGCGTGCCGATCGGGCGCGGATCGCCGGTCTGGATGAAGACGCCGCCGAGACTCAGGTTGTTGGTGTACCTGGTGACGAAGTCCTCGAAGTTGTCCAGCAGCACACGCACGCGGCATGCAGCCCGAACCCGGCGATGCTGTCGACCTTCGGCGTCGTCCTTGGCCACGGCTTCAGCGCACTCCCAGACGTCCGGCCACCTCGTCCGGATCAGCCGGTGCGGCCGGTCCAAGCGAGATCGGATCGCCGCTCTCCAGATCCCTGGCCTTGACCTCGAGCAGGCCCTCATCGTCCGCGCCCACGGTCAGCTCGTACAGCGGACCGCTGCGGGCCTGCGTCGCGGGCAGCACGAAGCTGGAGAGATACTCGTGGAACATACCCTCGTACGAGCCGCCCTGGAACAGATGAACCTCGAGCGTCGTCCGGTTCTCGCGGGAGGCGCCGATCATCCTCCGCTCGCTCCAGGGGAGCCGGGAGTTCCGCGGGATCAGGGCCTCGAAGGCCCCTCCCGGCATGCCGACGCCGATCGTCTGTCCGCAGACCTCGCGGACCATGATCGTGTCCACTCGATCCGCTGCGTCGGCGAGCAATGCGGCACCGATGGCGATCGACCGCTCGGGGTCGATGGAGGCTTCGGGCTGACAGCCCAGGTGTTCGGCCACCGCATCGCGGAAGGCGGCCAGCCGGGTGTGGGTCCCCAGCAGCAGCAGACCCTGCAGGTCCGCGATCTGCTTCTCGCACTCGTCCAGCAAGGTGTCGCAGAGCTGCAGGCATTTGAGGGCGCACTCGGTGGCGGGCGCTTCCAGCACGCCGGCCTCGAGCGTGAGGTTCAGCGGGACCTCCTTGCCGCGGATCCGGGCGAAACGCTCATGGGCCAGCGTGACACTTCCCGAGCGGCAGAGCTCCAGCGTCGCGTTCATCGCTTCCAGGTGGAGCTCACGCACCAGCGCGGGGTTGTTCTTGGACAGCTCCCCACCCGCAGCATTGGCCAGCTCCAGGCGCAGCTGCTCGAGCGTCGTGCCGTCCAGCGCATCCGACGAGAGCAAGGGATCACCCACCCGGCCGACGACCTCGATCGCGTTACCGGTGATGTTGACCAGCGCGGCCTCGAAGCCGCGGCCGCTGAACTCGCAGACCAGGGCGAGCTGCTCCCGACTCCGGTTGAAGGCGTAGGCCACGGCCGCGGCGGTGGTGGCGTTCAGCAGGCGCACCTGATCGAAACCCGCGCGGTGGGCCGCGGTCTTGATCGCGCGACGCTGGGCCGGCCCGAAATGTCCGGGTATCGCGACCCATACCTGGGTCGGAGCGATGCCCAGCTTCTCGCCGATCAGCCGCCGGGCGCCGCCGAAACTGCCGGCGACCAGCTCCTCCACCGGCGCCTCCCGGTCACCGATCACCACCGCCACTTCCCGGCGGGCATCGGGCTGAACCTGCAGGCCCATCGCCTCGGCGATCGTCTCCACCGCGCGCGAGCGGCACTTGCGGCCGATCAGGCGCTCCACACCCGAGAGGTCCACGTCGTCGGTCTTGGGGGTGATCACCCGTACCGAGGTTCGCTCGACCGCGGCCGCCCGCGGGACCCCGAGGCCGATATCGAGTCCGACGTTCTGCGGCACGCCGCCAACGATCGGGCCGCCCCGTGCAGCCTGCTGGTCCGAGACCGCGGGCATCTCCCGCGTGGGAGCCGCCAGCGGAGCCGGCGTCTCGGCGGCCGGTATCTCCCGCGTCGGCGCCGCGGGCGAGGTCGGTGCCCCGAGCGGAGTCGGCTTCACGGCCACCGGTATCTCCTTGGTCGGCTTCTCCGTCTCGGGGATCTCCGCGGCCGGCTGCGTTTGCGGCTTCGCGATCCGGGCATCGAACTCCTCGACCAGCTTGCGGATATCGTCTCCGTCGTTTCCCTCGAGCTCGAGGAACCGCAGCCCGCATCCGGCCTGCTTGTTCGATTCGGAGCTCCGCATGGTCTCCGGGGTGCGGACCCAGACGACCTTGGTCCGCGCCACCAGCACATTCTCGCCGTCCCGTAGCGAGAACTCGACCTGCACCTCGCTGCCCGGCGCGGGCGGTCGGTCGGTGGTCACGAACATGCCGCCCTCGCTGATGTCACGCGAGACCGCCTCGACCACGTCCTCGACCTTGTCCGCCACGATGCGGATCTTGCGCGTCAGCGGAATCCGCGCGAAACGTCGTTGATCGACCGTGGTCTTGGCCGTCTCGGGGGGCGGCTTGCCGACGTGCACCCGCTGGCTCCGCCAGTCCTCGACCAGCTTGCGGATCTCTTCCCGGTGTCCGGGTGAGATCTTGAGGAACTCCAGTCCACAACCCGGCGGGTAGCCCTCCTGCTGACCCTCCTCGACAGTCCGGACCCAGCTCACCCTGGCCACGGCGCTCAGCAGCCGCTCGCCGTCCTTCAGCGCGAACTCGACCTCGATCTCGTCGCCCTGCTCCGGGGGACGGGTCGTCTCGGCGAACATCCCGCCCTCGCCGATGTTCTTGGCCACGGCGCCCAGCACGTCCTCCAGGCTGTCGGCCACGAACCGCAGCTTGCGCGACACCGGCGCGCGATGGTGGTCGCGGATGTCGACCTCGCGTTCGGTCTCCTCGGGGCGGATCTCCTCGGTGGGCTGGTTGCGCTCGACGACCTCGCGGATGCGCTCCCGGCTCTCGGGATCCATCTCGAGGAACTTGATCGCCAGGCCCCCCATCTTGCGGCCGGACTCGGGATCCGCTTTCTCGACGCGGATCACCTCGCCGGTAGCGCGCACGAGATAGGCGCCGGTCTTCAGAGAGATCTCGAGCGAGACCTTCGAGCCCACCGGAAGCTCGCCGGAGCTGGCGACGAACACGCCGCCCACGCTGATGTTGTTGGCGAACTTGGCCTCGAAGTCCTCCTGGTCCTCCACCACCAGGCGGACCCGGCAGGCGATCGGAGCCCGCGGGTGCTCACGATTCTCGGGACCGTCTCCCTCGGGGGTCATGCGGCAGCCTCCGCCTCGAACGCGCTAGAGCCAGCCAAAGCCGAACTGGGCCTGCAGGAAGCCGGTGTGCTCGGCGTCGCCGCCCTTGGGCAGATCGACGCTGTACTGCAGCTTGAGCAGGACGAAGTCGACCGGACGGATGCCGGCCATGAAGCCCAGACGGATGTTGCGGTTGTCCGGCAGGCCGTAGCCCTTCTCCTGGAAGGGCAGGCCGAGCTGATCGAAGCGCACGCCGCCCTCGATCCAGTCCTGGTGCCGGTACACGATCTGGGCGTACAGACCGCCGCCCTGGTACGTGTCGCCCTGAACGGTCTTGACGTCGCTGGGATCTGTCAGGTCGTCGATGTACCCGTGGAGCTGGGAGTAGTTCATCAGGTACTCCAGCTCGAACGCCAGCTCGCTCTTGGCCTTGCGCCCCTCGGGGAACCAGCTCAGGCCCAGGTCGACCTCCAGGAAGGTCGAGATGTCACCCAGTCCGTCCCAGGCGCCGGTCATGAAGGCCAGACCGCCGTCGAGCGACAGCGCATCGAGGTCGAAGTCGAGGTGAGCCCGGCCGGCGTACACCAGGTCCTCCTCGTTCGGCCGGGAGTAGTCGTCCTGGATGAAGGGGTTGTTCACCATGTACGCGCTGTTGATCAGCGATCCGTCAAAGGGCCCGAAGTCGTCGCCCGAGAGGATCTCCACGTCGATGGCGATGTTGCCGTCCTCGCCGATCGGGACATCGAGGCCGAGGCGCAGACCGTAGTCGGCCGCGTGCTGGCTGCCGAAGAAGGCGTCGTAGTGCTGAACCTGCTCCACGAAGTCGTTGTGGTAGAAATTGCGGCCGTTGTGCCGGCCGAAGCAGGACCAGAAGCGGCCGAGGCGGATGCGCTCTGTCCAGAGGAAGTCGAACAGCTCGACGTACGCCTCGGAGATGTGCAGGGCATCCCACTCGAGACTGGGCTCGGAGCCCGAGCCCTGCAGACCGCCCATGTTGTCGTGATCGGCCGCCAGCGCGCTGATCGGCTCGGGCCGGGCCAGGGGCTCGAAGTCGAGCTGAAAGTATACCCGGGCGTGGTCACCCAGCCGGGAGCGCGCGGCCAGCTCCACCTCGGGAACGTAGAACCCGGAGCTGTGGTCGATGGTGCTGATCGCGCCGAGGAAGAACCCGGCGGCGAGAAACTGCGGCTCGAAGGCGCCGGCCTCGCCGTGGTCGTCGCGGCCGGCCTTCTTCTCCGGCTCGGGCGCCGGCTCGGGCGCCGGCTCGGGCGCCTTCTCGGGCTCCGGCTCGGGCTCGGGCGCTGGCTCGGGCTTCTTCTCGGGCTCGGGCGCTGGCTCGGCCTTCTTCTCGGGCTCGGGCGCCGGCTCGGGCTTCTTCTCGGGCTCGGGCGCCGGCTCGGGCTTCTTCTCGGGCTCGGGCGCCGGCTCGGGCTTCTTCTCCGGCTCCTCGGAGTCGGACTTGGTCTTGTCCGGCCCCTCGGTGGGCTTCATCTCCTCCAGAGGGACGATCGACGGAAAGGCGGGAGGCGGCTTGTCCTCCTCGTCCTTCTTCTCTTCCTCGTCCTTCTTCTCGCCATCCTTGTCCTCGTCTCCCGCAACCACAGGTACTGCGGCTACGGCGAGGAAGGCGAAAACAGACAATGAAATGAGACCCTTCTCCAGGCTCGCCGGTCGTATCATCACGACTCCTCCCGCGGCTTCTTCTGGCCAGGCGCTCGTCGGTGAGCTTATACCCCGCCACAGGCGGGGGTGCAAGTTCTTGAGCGCGGGCGGGAGCCTAGCGCGTTCTCAGACCGAGCTCCTCGAGCTGCGCTTCGCCGACCGGCGACGGCGCCTCGGTCAGCAGGCACTGACCCGTGGTGGTCTTGGGGAAGGCGATCACCTCGCGGATCGAGGAGCTGCCGGTGAGGATCGCCACGATGCGATCCATGCCCAGCGCGATGCCGCCGTGCGGCGGCGCGCCGAAGCGCAGGTTGTTCAGCAGGAAGCCGAACTTCTCCTGCGCTTCATCGTCAGGGATCTTGAGGCATTCGAGGATCCGCGCCTGCAGCTCGCTGTCGTGGATACGCAGGCTGCCGCCGCCGATCTCGGAGCCGTTGCACACGATGTCGTACGCCAGCGAGCGGACCGCGCCCGGATCGGACTCCAGCCGGTCCAGGTCCTCCGGGTGCGGCTGCGTGAAGGGGTGGTGGCTCGGCGTCCAGTCCTTGTTCTCGTCCGACCACTCGAACAGCGGGAATTCGGTGATCCAGGTGAAGGCGAAGCCCTGGTCCTCGAGCAGGCCCAGCGCCCGGCCGAGATGCAGGCGCAGCGCGCCGAGCGCCGGATCGATGCGGCGCCGCTTCCCGGCGCAGAAGCCGAGCAGCGCGCCTGCACCGCCTGCCGCGCCGAGCCGCTCGAGCAGCGCCCTGCCCCGGGCCTCGTCGATGAACCGCGCCGTGGGTCCGCTCCACTGGCCGGCCTGCGCGTCGAACTTGGCCCAGGCCAGGCCGGCCGCGCCGTGCTCCTTGACCACACCCTCCAGCGCCTCGACCTGCTTGCGCGAGTACGTCGCGGCCTCACCCTGTGCGGCCAGACCGCGCACCGCCCCGCCCTGCTCGATCACGGACTCGAAGACCTTGAACCCCGAACCCTGGAACAGGTCCGAGACGTCGTGAAGCTCGAGGCCGGAGAGGCGAAGATCGGGCTTGTCCGAGCCGAAGCGGTCGATGGCCTCGCCGTACTCCATCCGCGGCAGGGGCAGGTCGAGCTCCACGTCGAGGACCTGCTTCCACACCGCGGCCAGCAGCCCGTCGGTCAGCGCGTACATGTCCTCGGGCGAGACGAAGCTGGCCTCGATGTCGATCTGGGTGAACTCGGGCTGGCGCTCGCCACGCAGGTCCTCGTCGCGGAAGCACCTGACGATCTGGAAGTACCGATCGTACCCGGCCACCATCAGCAGCTGCTTGAACAGCTGCGGCGACTGGGGCAGCGCGTAGCAGGCGGCCTTGTGCATCCGGCTCGGTACCAGGAAGTCGCGCGCGCCCTCGGGCGTGCTGCGGGCCAGGAAGGGCGTCTCCAGCTCGAGGAAGCCCTTGGCGTCGAGATAGCGGCGCGTGGCCTGGTTGGCCCGGTGGCGCATGACCAGAGCGCGCTGCATCGGTGCGCGGCGCAGGTCGAGCACCCGGTGGCGCAGGCGGGTCTCCTCGGTGGCGTTGATCTCGTCCTCGACCTCGATCGGGGGCACGTCCGAGGCGGCGAGCACCTGCAGCGCGGTGGCGCGGATCTCGACCTCTCCGGTGGGCAGCCCGGGGTTGGGGTTGGGCCGCTCGCGCACCGCGCCCTCGACGCGGATCACGAACTCCCGGCCCAGCGCCACGGAGCGGGCGTGCAGCTCAGCGTCGTCCGAGGGATCGAACACCACCTGGGCCAGCCCTTCGCGGTCGCGCAGGTCGAGGAACAGGCAGCCGCCCAGATCGCGGGTGTCGCGCACCCATCCGTAGAGCACCACGGTCTGGTCGATATCGGCCTTGCGAAGCTCGCCGCAGTAGTGCGTCCGGTCCACGATAGGCTCCTTGTCGTCGTCGGGACGGCGGAACGGTACTGGCGGCGAGGTACGGTGTCAAGGGTTGCCCCCTTTTCCGGCCGCCCCCTGCACGATCGCGTCGGTCATCCGGTTGTACAGCGCCAGCGCACCGCGAAAACCGAGAAAGGGCTCGTCCTGCAGCACGTGATTGTGATGTGAGGGATAGCCCCACTCGATCCAGGGACCGCCCGGCTGCAACAGCTCGAGACCGCGCGTGTTGGTCACCAGCAGATCAACGCCCTGCTGCTCGACGCGGCGCCAGGCCTCCTGCATCGCCGGCTCCAGGGGCTCGAACATCAGCGTGTCGACACCCTCGAGCGCGGCCCGCTCCTCCTCGGCGAGGTGGGAGGCGCTGCCGCCGAGAAACATCGCCGCGATCGAGCCGCCGACCTCGGCGATCAACTCGCGCAGCGGCACGGCGTAGTGCGGGTCGCCGGCATAGGCCAGACAGCGGCCCACCAGGGCGTGCTCCACGACCCATTCCATACGGGGAACGACCTCGTCGAGCTCGCTGCGGATGAAGTCCTCGGCCTGGGCCTGCCGGTCGCAGGCGCGGGCCACCTGCTCGAGCCAGCGGCGCGTGCCGGCCAGGCCAAGGGGCAGGCCGGTCTCGATCACGGGCACGCCGAGCCGCCGAGCGAGGACCCGGGCCGCGGCACGACCGTGGGGAAGAGCGATCAGCGTTGCGGCGTCGCGCACGGCAGCGAGCGGCCCCAGCGATTCGCCTGCAGGCCAGATCGCGGTGGGCTCCAGCCGCAGCGCCTCTAGCATCCGCCGCAGCTCGGCCAGGTTGCCCCGGTGATCGCCCTCGTTGCGGTCCATCAGGTACCCGATCACGGCGACGCGGTCCGCGCGGGGCGCACCGCCGGCGAGGTCGATCTCCTTGGCCAAGGCCTCGAGCACCGCGCTGTACCCGCCGAGCCAGTCGTCGGCGAGCGAGCGGCCTGGCAGCTCGAGCAGCGGGACTGTGAGGTCGGATGCGGCATCGCGCAGCAGGCGGTCGTAGTCCACGCCGGCCACGCTGCACAGCGGCAGCGACCCCAGCAGCACGGCCTCGATGCCCGGCTGGCGGGCAACCCGGCGCAGGGCCTCGACCACCCGCGCCCCGTCGTGCACGGTAATGCGCGTCACATCGGTGCCGGTGTAGTGCACGCGGTGCCGCCCGTCGCAGGCGAGCAGTGTGGAGGCGAGATCGTGGCGACCCTGGATCAACCGCGCCTTGGCGAACACGCACGACGGTCCATCGACCAGCAGCGCCACGTCCGGGATCGCGTTCACCGCGAGATAGGCACCGACCAGGTAGGGCGGGTTGAAGCGCTGGCCCATCTCGTTGGCCGGCCTAGCCGCCATCGTGCCTCCCCGGCAACCTCGCGAGGTGGCTGGCGTACCTGCGAAAGAAGGGCAGCCGACAGACCGTGAGCAGGGCTTCAGCAGAACTAAGGGCGCCCGCGAGTCCGGGCGTGAAGTGTCTCCGCGAGAAGCTGGCCTTGCCCGCCGAGGTGATCCGCCAGTCGCATGCGAAATCGGAGTACACCGCACGGAACCGACCTGCGGCCAGGAGCTCGTGCAGCTCGCGCGCGTTGCGGAACGGGTGAATTGCGACGTCTCGGTCCTCCAGCCCGGAGGGCACGCCGGATCCATCGGTGCCAGCGGATTGTCGGGTGAACTGCAGCAGGTCCAGGCCGAAGCCCATCTCGTCGAGCACCGGAAGCAGCGGCAGTCCCATCGTCGCCGGCTCGATCAGCTGCTGCATCTCGAGCTCGTCGCTCACCAGGGCCAGGCGAAATCCTTGCGCCGCCTCGCAGGCCGAGGCCCAGGGTCCGGCCGTCGATGCCCAGCGCTGCTGCCACCATGGCTCGAAGGCCTCGGTCCGACCGGCGGCCGCGGCCACCGCAGCGAGGCAGGCCCGGGTTCCGGCCACTCCGTACGGCGCGGGCAGCGGTACGACCCGCGCTCCGGGTCGCTCGCCGAGCCGGCGCTGGAGCACGTCGGCAAAGGGTGAGGCCTCCGGGAACAGATGCAGCCCGGCGCGGTCCAGCCGGCCGAGGCTCTCCAGATCCACCTCGGGTACCTGCACCGCGTTCACCGTCAGACCAAGTGCCACTATCAGCGGCTCGAGCTCGTCCTCGCAAAAGTAGCGAGGAAAACCGAGCAGGTTGATCCGCTTCGGGTCGGGATCGGGGGCGGGCTCCCGGGACGGGCGACTCCGGGCCAGGACGAGCAGCCGCTCCAGCGTGCTGCCTTCGGCCTTGGCGTCTCGTGACAGCGCCAGGACCGGCCGGCCAGTGGCCTCCTCGCAGCGCCAGGCAAGACCGTCGAGGTCGTCGCCGATCACCACCGGCGTGCAGAGATGGTTGACCAGGTACAGCTCGGTGCGGTCGGCCACGCTGCGGGCCGCCGCGAGCAGCGCGTCGAGCCGCTCCTTCGCACCGAGGACAACGTCCGCCTCGCCGATCTCGGAGACGATGTACTCGATGTCGAGTCGTGAATCCCGCGCTCCCGGGCCAGGCAGAGATTTTCGCGGATCGTTGAAGAACGACCATTTGTGTGCATCGGGCCAGGGGTGCGAGTGGAAACACTCCCGGTCCCCATGCTCGAGCACCGTGGTACGGCCACCGGTCCAGATCGGATCCCGCGCCTCGTATTCGAAGTCGCCTCGGGCGAAGAAGCTGCGCCATCCCGTCTCGTGGGTGCCGGCCGGGCCGGACACACCGGCCTGTGAATCGTCCCGTAGTGACCGGTCCTCGTCGAGCAGGGCCAGCAGCCCGTTCAGGCTCCAGCCCTTGATCTGGCGTGCCACTTCGTGCAGGAAGCGTTCGATGCGCGGAGTGGTCTCGGTGCCCTCGAAGCAGATCGCCACCTCATCGCTGCGCACGAAGGCACCCTCGGCGTCCGCGGGCTTGAGATGGAACACGAAGTCGGCGTCTCCCACGCGCAGCGTCAGCTTCAGCCGTTCGGACCACAAGCCGTCGGCGTGCTCGAGGTACCAGCCCCTGCCGGCCTCTGCGGGAGGGATGCGGAGCAGGCGGGCCAAACTCGCGATCGCCCCGGGCCGGGCAATCAACCGCGTACCGGGTGCGGTCTCAGCCATCACGGGATCGCGGGGCCACGCGCCAGGTGGTGAAGAATGACCGGTCGTCGGCGGGCGTCGGCGGAGGGCAGGTCGCCGGATCTAGGTTGCGCAGCTGCGCGGCGAACTCGACGACGGCCTGCGCAAAGGGCGAGTCCGGCGCATGCTCGACCGCGGTCACGTTGCCCGTGTACTCGGCGTCGCGTACCGCTGGATCGCGTGGCAGTACGCCGATCAGCTCGGTGCCCAGCGATTTGGCAAAGGCCTCGACGCGCGCGCGATCGCCGTCGGGGTCGCGCAGGTTGGCGACGAGACCGGCGAGCCGCACGCCGTTGGCGGAATAGGTCTGGATCGCACGGGCGACGTTGTTGGCGGCGTACAGCGCCATCAGCTCCTCGGAGATCACGATCAGCACCTTCTCGCCGAAACCGCGCCGCAGCGGGGTGGCGAACCCGCCGCAGACAACGTCGCCGAGAACGTCGAACAGCACAACGTCATAGCCCCGCCGCCGGATCAGGTCGCTGGCCTGGAAGGCCTCGAGCATCAACGCGATGCCGCGGCCGGCGCAACCCACGCCGGGCTCGGGACCGCCAGCCTCGACGCAGTCGATACCGAGACGGCCGCGGACCACCGCCGGCTCGGGCGGTCCGGACGGCTGCGCGTTGCCGGTCCGCTGGGCCAGGTATTGCTCGAGGAAGGTCGGCACCGGGCCGTCCGACACCAGCGCCAGGGTCGAGTCGTGCTTGGGATCGCAGCCGATGTGCAGGACCTTGAGGCCCTGCCGGGCGTATTCGACGGAGAGATTGGAGGCAATCGTCGACTTGCCGACGCCGCCCTTGCCGAGGATGACGATGCGGTCCGTTCGTGCACCCATGCCGCCTGGCCTCCCGTGGGTGTTGCGATTTCATAGCAGGAGGGCTGCAGCCGAGGCAAGTCGCCGTGATTCGCCAGATCCTGCGAGACAGCTCTCGCCCGAAGCCGGTGCGCATTCTGTGATACGACAGCGCTTGTGCGCCCTTTGTCGGTGGCGTAGGATGGCGCCATGAACTCCGCAATAGCTGTCCCCCGACTGCCTGTCACGCTCTTGCTCGTCGCCGCCTGCCTCGGCTGGGTGTCGGTGGCCCGGGCACAGCAGAACATCGCCCTGAATCGGCCGGTGTTCGCCGTCGGCTTCGTGGACGAGCAGCCACCCGTGATGGCCAACGATGGAGATCCGGTCTCCACCTGGATACACAACGAGACCACCGGCTGGATAGCAATCGATCTCGGCACACCGAGCCGGGTCACGGCCGTCCGTCTGCTGGTGGAGCAGAGCCCGGCCGGACCGTCCAGGCACGTCATCTCGGCGGCCGGAGCGGACGAGAGCTACTCGCAGGTTCACACCTTCGAGGAGACCACCTCCAGCAACACCTGGCTCGAGCACAGCTTCACGCCGGCCCTCACCGGCGTGCGGCACGTGAGGATCAGCACCACCTCCAGCCCCTCCTGGGTGGCCTGGCGCGAGGTCGAGGTCCTCGGCGTCAGCGGGGAGCCCGCCTGTCACCTGGACTGGTTCGGCTACTACTGGGGCGCGGGCGAGCATCCCGGCATGACCGGCAACTACATGGACGAGTTCGGCGACCACTGCAACATGGTCCATATCGTGGACAGCGACATGGCCCGTCTGGCCGACAAGCTCGAGCAGGCGCGGCAGCTCGGCCTGAAGGCGGTGCTGACGTCGTACTGGGAGTTCTTCAGCGACAGCGCCGTGCTGCGGCCGGACTACCAGGCGCGCTGGGATGCGTATGCCGACGTGGTCGCGCCGTACATCGATAGCGTTCTGGGCTTCTACCCGGTGGACGAGCCGTACTGGTACGCGGGCAGCTGCCATCACGAGCCGGCGGTGCGGCAGGTGATGGAGACGGTGTACGCGACGATCCGCGCGCGGTTTCCCTCGAAGCCGTTGCTGGTCACCTTTGCCTACCCCTGCGTGACCGAGGAGCTGGTCATTCCGGCGGGTGTCGACTGGGTCTCCTTCGATCAGTACGGCACATTCGAGCCCATCCCGGGCCTGCTGGCCACCCTGCAGAGCAGGATGGCGCCCGGGCAGCGCGTGTTCCTGACACCGGACGGGTTCTCCTTTGGTGCGGAGATCCCAGACCGGCGGGCGCAGAACGACTGGGTCGTCCGCGCGCGGCAGTATCTCAACCTGGCGCGGGCGGATCCGGACGTGCTCGGACTGTGGACCTTCATCTGGCCGTCCTTCTCCGAGGGGGTCGGTGTGCGCGATATGGAGCTGGTCGAGGCCGAGTTCGCGCGTATCGGCAGCGAGATCGTTGCCGGCTGCGGGGATGCGGACACCGACTCCGACACGGACTCCGACTCAGATACGGACTCCGACTCAGATACGGACACCGACTCCGACACGGACTCCGACAGCGACACGGACTCCGACTCAGATACGGACTCCGACTCAGATACGGACACCGACTCCGACACGGACTCCGACTCCGACACGGACTCCGACTCAGATACGGACTCCGACTCAGATACGGACTCCGACTCAGATACGGACTCCGACTCAGATACGGACTCCGACTCAGATACGGACTCCGACTCCGACTCCGATACTGATTCCGACTCCGATACTGATTCCGACTCCGATACGGATTCCGACTCCGATACGGATACGGACTCCGACAGCGACTCTGATAGTGGTACCGATGGTGACGACACGTCTGACAGTGCCGACGGCTGCGGGTGTGCGTCCGCGCAAGGCAGCCAGCCGAGTCGCGGTCTACCGATGCTGCTCCTGATCTTGGCCATCATCTCAAAAGGGGTCAGGCCTTGACACTTGACACTTAGGAGCTCTCTCTCCCTTGCACCTAGCCACCCGCTGGGAGCAACGACTCGCTCGTTTCCGTATCCAAACCATTTGAATCATGAGGTTTCTACTTCGGAGGGGATATCAACCTTGGTCGGGCGGAACCTGGCGGGACTACTCGGGTGGCACCTTGATAGATATGGATATGAGCGGAGCTCCTAAGTGTCAAGTGTCAAGGCCTGACCCCTTTTTCGGCATCTCCAGCACCACCTTGCCCTGCGCCCGCTTGGTCTGCACGTGGCGGTGCGCCTCCGTTGCCTCGGCCAGGGGCAGCACGCGGTCGATCACGGGCTTGAGCTGGCCCTGCTCTACCAGCGAGGCCAGGAACTCGAGGTCGCTCCTGCGCGAGCGCACGATGACCAGGTAGGGGCGCTGTGCGCTGAAGCGATGTACAAAGGACTGGATGAAGTTCCTCGGCCCGGGCACGGTCTGGATGTAGCGTCCCCGCGATTCGAGTAGCCTCCGCACGGCATCAAATCTCTGGTTACCAAATACATCAAAGAACACGTCGAACTTCCGGTCCAGACTCGTGATCTCGAGCTCGTCGTACGCGACGTGCTCCGCGGCGCCAAGCGAGGAGCAGAGCGCCTTGTTGCGTGCGCTGCTCACCGCGGTCACGCGCGCGCCCAGCGCCCGGGCGATCTGGATCGCCAGCGTGCCCACCCCTCCCGAGGCGCCATTGATCAGCACCTCGTGCCCGGGCTGCACGCTGCCCCGGTCGCGTAGCGCCTGCAGCGCGGTCTGTCCGGCCAGGGGCAGGGACGCGGCCTCGGTCCAGCTCAGCGAGGCGGGCCTCGCCGCCAGCTCGTCGAGCGGTGCAGCCACGTACTGCCCGTACGTGCCGCCGCGCCAGCCGTTGAGCATGCCGAACACCGCCCTGCCCGGCTGCAGCTCTGATCCCTGCGGCGCCTCCACGATCTCGCCGCTGAAGTCGTACCCCGCGGGCATGGGGAAGCGGCGGCCCGTTAAGATGCGAAACTTGCCGCTGCGCACTATGATGTCCTTGGGATTGACCGCGGCCGCGCGCACCCGCACCAGCGCCTGATTGCGCCGTGGTCGCGGCGGTTCCACCTCCTGCAACCGCAGCACCTCGGGCGGCCCGAAGCGCTCGAAGCGGATCGCCTGCATTGCGACTCCTCACCCGATCGGCTAGCGGCTCCGCTTGCGCAGGTTGGCCACGGTGAACATGTCGGGATCGAGGCCCACGTTGACGCGGGCCTTGTGCACGTGGAACAGGGTGGCGTGCATGGACTGGACGTCGATCACCACGGTCCCGCTCCAGCCGAGGATTGGCTCGCCGCTGTGCTCGTTGATCTGCTCCGCGGCCGAGTTGATCAGGATCTTCCACAGGTCGCCCTTGCGGTCGTACGCCTCCTTGTACAGCACCACGAAGGCCTCGGCATCGACGTATAGCTGCTGGCGGCTGTACGGATAGTCGGGCAGCTTGGGCCTCACGTCTAGCACGTACACCGGACGCGGCTCCCAGGCATATTTCGGGTTCCAGTGCGGCGCCTTCTTCATCTCGTAGGTCTTCTTGGCGCTCTTCTTGCCCAGCTTCACGCCCGAGTGCATCGGCAGCAGCACGGTCTTACGTTCCACGATCTTCCAGTGCATCCACTCGGCATAGCCCGAGTAGCCCCGCACGTCCTCGTAGAACAGGTCGGTGCTGTTCCAGGCGTCGCCGCGGGTGCCGAAGCTGTTGTGCAGCACCCGGCGCATGGCCGGCACGTAGATGTGGCCCTGCCCGTCCCTGGGCTCGACCGAGGAGTAGTACACCGCGCCGAAGCCCTTCTTGTCGTACGGGGCCAGCGCATAGGTCAGGCCCGCGCCCTGCAGGCCCTTCTTGGCCAGCGAGGGAATCGCCGGGATCGGCTCGACCTGGGTCCGGTTGTTGGCCCGCAGCATGGACAGCCGCCACTCCTCGCTGTGCTCGAGGCCGCTGCGGCCCGAGATCCAGTACACCGAGTACTCGATCTCGGCGTCGTCGCCCCCCGGCGCGTAGCGCATGTTCCAGGCCACCTCCAGCCCGGTCCTGGGCCTGGGAAAGGGCAGCCCGGCCGTGTAGTTCTCGATGCCACGCCTGTCGTACGCGTCACCGAGGTCGAGCAGCCGCGGCTGGCCGCGGTACCTGTTGGTGGCCGCGACGTACCCCTCGGGCGGTCGGATCGGCTCGTACTCGCGCAGTTCGAGCTTGAGCCCGTGCTCGCGGATCAGCATCTGCAGCGCCTCGGGCACGAGGCCGGCAAAGCCTGCGAGATTGCTCTTCTTGATCTTCTTGCCGGCCTTGATCTTCACCGTGTCCAGGTCCGGCTCGAAGCTCACGGCCTCGGCCCAGTTGTCCGCGGTGATCTCCTCGGCTCCGGCCCTGGCCGCGCCAGGGAGCAGCGCCGACGCGGTGACGAGCAGCAGGAGCCTGGCATGTGAGCTGCGGAACATCGATCCTCCGTGAACCCAGCTAACCGGGTTTCGCCGCGAATCGCAAGTCCAGTCTTGCCTCCGCACCGGGCAGCGGGTACCCTGCCCGCCATGTCTTGGACGCACGGGCTGGGCGTTGTGTTCGCCGCGCTGGCCGCGACCGCGGCGGCGCAGCCCCTGCGGCTCGGGCTCGAGGTAGCCGACGAGCCCGAGGGACCGGGCGGATCCCCCAAGGAGGAGGAGCCCGAGGGACCCGGCGAGTCCCCCAAGGTGGAGGAGCCCGAGGCGGAGCAGCCCGCCAAGCCTCACCCCTGGGATGGGATGGATCTGTCGATCGACGCGGGCGCGGGCCTGCTCGAGTTCTTCCACGCCGACCTGACGTACCTGCACTCGCGGGCCTGGACGCTCGGCGTGGGCCTGGGTTTCCTGCCGGTCGACGCGTTGCTGCGGGCGATCACCGGGCTCGACAGCTTCCAGGCCGATCTCGGCGAGATCGAGGGTTTCACCGTCCACGGCGAGGCCAGCACCCAGCTCTTCTCGGGCATGCTGTTCACCCGCTGGTACCCCTGGCGCCAGACCTTCTACCTCGAGGCCAACTTCTCGCTGTGGACGCTCCGGGTGCAGGGCAAGGGCACGGCGAGCCACGAGCTGGACCCGCAGCTCCAGATCCCGATCGCCGTCACCTCTCGGGTCTGGGTGCCGATGGTGGGGCTGCATATTGGCTGGCGGTTCTACTTCCAGGTCGGCGCGTACATCGACCTCGGGCTGGGCGTGAACACCCTGCTCGCGCCCGACGCCAAGGTCACCATCACCACGTCAATGCCCGAGGAGCTGCCGCTCCCGCCCCAGGCGGTGGCCGAGCTCCAGGCCACGATCGACGAGGCCCAGCGCTCGATGTCCAGCGCACTCCAGAAGGGCGCCAACCAGATCCCGGACGCGGTGCCCGTATTTCCGACGATGTACCTCCGCATAGGCTGGGCCATCGACTTCAATCCGTAAGCCGCCTCAAGGGGCTCGATCTGGGCCTGCTATTGACCTATACTGTTCCAACCGGCGCTCTGTGCTGCCGGGGATCAACCGGATTGCTGGAGGAACCAAGATGGCCCGTCAGGTGTTTCCACGGCTCGGCCTGATTCTCGCTGTTGCTGCGCTCCTCGCGGCCTGCGACACCTCGCTCACCGCCGACAACCCGTACGACCCGGACCTGCCGATTCACCAGCAGGAACCGGCGCTGCTGATCGGCAAGGTGGTGCTCGAAGCGGGTGAGCCGACCCAGGCGATGGTCGAGGTGGCGCCCTCGGGCAAGAACGCCCGGCCGCTCGCGGACGGCAGCTTCGAGGTGCTCGGTCTCCCCCCCGGGACCTACACCGTACAGGTCACCGCCGAGGGGCACCGCACCTGGGCCCAGGCCGGCGTGTTCTTCTCCGCCGGCCAGCGCGTCAACATGGGTACGATCGAGGTGCTCGCCTCACGCGGGTCGATGCAGGGCAACGTGGTGCTCAAGCTCGACGAGGAAAACGACGCGGACACGCACGGCGGGGCGCTGGTCTTCGCGCGCCCGCAGCTCGAGGGCCGGCTGGCCGCTGGTGGGACGGGCCAGTCTGCCATCAGCAACCCGGACGGGAGCTGGACCCTGACCGGCCTGCCGGTGGGCACGTACCAGCTCGAGGGCAGCAAGGACGGGTACGCGCCGTCGCAGCCGCTCGAGGTCGAGGTGGCCGAGGACGAGACCACGCAGGTGCCGGACCTTCTGCTGCGCTCGATCACCGGCGTGATCAGCATCGACGAGGGCGCGCAATACACCAATGCCTCGAATCGCCGGGTGATGGTCACGGTGCTGGCCTTCGAGACGGATGAGATGCAGATCTCCGAAGATCGGCTGTTCGCGGACGCGGCGTGGGAGCAGCACAGCGCGCAGCGGGCCTGGACGCTGTCTGACGGTGACGGCGAGAAGATGGTGTACATGCGCTTCCGTAACGCGAGCGGGTACGAGACCCCGGCGATGTACGACACGATCGTGCTCGACCGGGCCGCGCCGGTCGCGGCCTCGGTGAGCATCGCCGACGGCGCCGAGTACGTGACCGGCGTCCAGGTGGCGCTGAGCCTGCGCGCCGAGGACGCGCTCTCCGGCGTGGCCGATATGCGAATCGCCGTGGACGGGGACATCACCGACGAGACCTGGGATAGGTTCGTCTCCCAGCGGCTGGTGGAGCTCGACGTCCCGGACACCCCCGACGGCGAGACGGGCACCGTGCTGGTGCAGTACCGCGACGGCGCTGGCAACGCGGGCGACGTGGTCGAGGATTCGGTGATCGTGGACAGCGTGGTTCCGCAGAACGCGGCGCTAGAGATCGAGTACGGGGCGACGCGTACGGCCAGCCGTGACGTGATGCTCACGCTGTCCGTCGAGGGCGCGCGGGAGATGCAGGTCAGCAACGACTCGGGCCTGGCCGGCGCCGAATGGCAGCCCTTGAGCCCGAGCGTGGGCTGGCGGCTGACCGAGAACGACGAGCAGAAGACGGTGTTCGCGAAGTTCCGCGACGGTGCGCTCAACGAGAGCGAGATCGTTTCCGACAGCATCGAGCTGAACACGCGGGGCAGCGCATCGGGCGTCTTCCTGCTGGAGAACGCAGCCGCGAACGGCAACGCGGACATCACGGTGTCGCTGAGCACGGCCACGCCGACCACGACGACCACCAGCCAGGATGGCAGCTTCTCCTTTACCGATGTGCCGGTGGGAGTGTACTCGCTGACCGCGAGCAAGGCCGGATTCCGCACGGCGCAGGTGCCGTATCTCGCGGTGCTGCCGGGCGAAAACACGGCCGTCGACCCGGTCGTGCTGACCGCACTGCGTGGCGCTCTGAGCGGGGTCGCCCGCCGCCAGGACGCGGCGGCGGACGGACACCTGGGCATCGTCGTTGAGGTGGTGGGCGCGGGCCAGAGCTCCGTGACCAACGCGGCCGGCGAGTGGACCGTGGACAACCTGCCGCTGGCGCAGTTCACCGTGCGGGCCACGGCCGAGGGCTACCACGAGGCCACGCGGGCCGACGTGAGCGTGGTGGCCGACGCGGTCACCGCGGTTCCCGACCTGGTGCTGGCGCCCAACCCGGGGTCGATCACCGGGACCGTGACGCTGGAGGGCCTCGCCGAGCCGGACCTCGACATCGCGGAGGTCGTGGCGGCCGGCCAGACCGTGCCCTGCGGCAGCGACGGTGCCTTCGAGGTGCTGGACGTCTCCGCCGGGGTGCACACTCTGCTCGCCCGGGCGCCGGGCTACGCCTCGGTCGACCTGGTGGTGCTGGTCGCACCCGGCGAGGCGACCGAGGCCGGCACACTGGCGCTGGGCCTGGCCCGCGGTGCGATCGAGGGGATGGCCACCCTGGCCGGCGCCACGGACCACAGCGGGATCACCGTGGAGGTCGACGGCGAGGGCTATGCCGGCGTCACCGGCATCGGCGGCGCCTACCGTATCGAGAGCGTGCCCGTCGGAGCCTACACCCTGACCGCCCGCAAGGACGAGTACGTCGCGCGCCGGGTCGGCGCGGTCACGGTGGTCGAGGAGCGGACGGTCACCGCCGCGCCGGTTGTGCTGGTGCGCGCGGCGGGCGACTTCGAGATCCTCGAACGCGCGACCGACGAGTCGGGTTACCTCAACGACCCGGCGGTCAAGCTGGTCTTCTCCGAGGTGCCGCAGGACTCGGCGCAGATCTGGATCGCCGAGGACGCGGGCTTCTCCACCGGCGCCTGGGCCGCATTCGCCGGCTCCCTGCACAACTACGATCTGCTTGGCGGCGACGGCCCTGTGAGCGTGTTCGTGAAGTTCGAGAGCAGCGGCGGCGCCGAGTCCCCGGTGTTCACCTCGAGCACGGTCCTCGACCGAGTCGCGCCACGCGACACGTCCAGCGTGACCATCGACGGCGGCGCCGAGTTCACTACCAACCCCAGCGGCGACGTCAGCCTGACACTGTTCGGCGAGGACGAGCACAGCGCCGTGGCGCGGATGCGGATCGCGGTCGACGGCGCGATCGACGGCGAGACCGAGGAGGTCTTCAACTCGACCAAGACCGTGCGCCTGGACGATCCGTCCACCGACGGACTGAAGACCGTGCTGGTGGAGTTCATCGACCTTGCGGGCAACACCAGCGCCGCCCCGGCGAGCGACACGGTATACCTCGACCACGCCGGGCCGGTGAACGACACGATCGCCATCGACGCGGGCGCGGCCCACGCCAAGGGTGCACTGGTCACGCTGGCCCTGTTCGCCGAGGACATCTGCGCTGACGGCTACCCCACCGGGACCTGCGACTCCGGGCTGGCGCCGCCGGCGCAGATGATGGTCAGCAACGAAATGGGATTCCCGGGCGGCGAGTGGGAGGCGTATGCCGTGGAGCGCGCCTGGTTCCTCAAGCCGGGCGACGGCGACAAGACGGTGCACGTGCGCTTTCGCGACGCCGCGGGTAATGCCAGCGCCGAGATCTCGGACGACATCAAGCTCGACGGGACCCCGCCGGGCAGCCCACAGGTCACCGTGCAGGGCGGCGAGGTGACCGGCAGCGCAGACGTCACGCTGCTGCTCTCGGCGACGGACGGGCCGAGCGAGATGATCGTCGCCGAGGGTGGCGACTTCGCGACCGCGACCTGGGAGGCGTACGACGAGAGGCCCTACCCCTTCGCACTCTCCGCGGGCAACGGACTGAAGACGGTGACAGCGATGTTCCGCGACACGGCCGGAAACGTCAGCGTGGTCGCCACGGACACGGTAACCCTGGACAGCCAGGCGCCGGGCGGCGCGGTGACGATCATCGAGGGGCCCTATGTCTCGAGCCCGGGTGTCACCCTCTCCCTGAGCGCCTCACCGGATGCCACGCACGTCTGCGTGTACGGCGATGTGGAAGGCGCCTGCGACCCGGCGGGCAACCCCTCGACCTGGGACGTCTTCGCCGCGACGCTGGCCGTGGACCTTAGCGCTGTCGACGGCGTCAAGACCGCGCGCGTGCGCCTGGCCGACTCGGCCGGAAACAAGAGCGGCGAGATGACGGCCAGCACCACCCTCGACGCCACCGACCCGACCGGGTTGACCCTGACGGTGAACGGCGAGGGCCCGGACGGGTACAGCCGGAGCGTGGCGATCACGCTCCAGATCGCCGCAGCCGACGCCACGAGCGGCCTGGCCGACATGATGGTCTCCGAGTCGTCGACCTTCTCCGACGCGAGCTGGGAGAGCTTCGCGACCGTTCGCGGCTGGACGCTCTCGGGCGTTGACGGCACGAAGACGCTGTATGTTCGAGTGCGCGACCGGGCCGGCAACTTCGACGACGTGAGCGACACCGTGATCCTCGACCGGGCCCCTCCACAGTTCACCGCCGGACCGACGGTGAGCGGCGACGCGCCGGACGACCGCGTCGGGTACACCCGCGATGAGGTGGTCCGCGCCGGCTTCACCGTGCAGGACGAGCTGGAAGCAGAGACCGACCTGACCTACTGCATCGCCGGCAACCCGGCTCTCGACGGCGCCACCTGCGGCAATCCGCCGGCCAACGGTGTGGTCGCCCAGGCCTGGACGCTGACCCTCGAGGAGGAGTCGAAGACGGTGTACTTCAGCGTCGCCGATCCGGCCGGCAACGAGATCACGGGGTCGTCGTTGATCGTGCTCGACGGCACGCCGCCGCTCTCGCCGACCATGGTCATCGACGACGCGGACCGGCCGTACACCCTGGACGACCAGATCACGCTGCATCTCGGCGCGGTGGATGCGAGCCGGGTGCATCTCTCGGAGAACGCGGCCGCGCCGGGTCGTGACGATGCGGGCTGGGCCGCCTTCGATCCTGGAGCGCCGACCGCGGTGTTCGACCTCTCGGACAGCGAGGGCAACAAGACCGTGTACGCCTTCTACCAGGACGCGGCCGGCAACGTGACGGCCGCGGCCGTCTCGGACTCGACCTTCCACGACACCGCCACGCCGAGCGGTACGGCCTTCACCATCACCGGCACCAGCCATTACGACCGCATCGGCGAAGCTCCGGTGGACGAGCCCAGGGACGACACCATCGCCACGATGACCACCACGGTCTCGCTGACCCTGACCGCCGACGATGGCGGTACGGGCAGCGGCGTGAGCGAGATGCTGCTCTCCAACGACCCGCTGTTCTCCGGCGCGGTGTGGCAGCCGTACCAGACCGAGGTCGACCTGTGGGCGCTGCTCGGCGGCGCGGCCGACTACGTGGACCGCACGGTGTACGCCAGGTTCCGCGACGCCGCCGGCCGCGAGAGCAACACGTTGAACGCCACGATCAAGCTCGACAACACCGCACCCACCGGACCGTCGGTCTCGCTCGAGGCCGGCGACGAGTACCTGATCGGCACCGCCGCGGACGTGACACTGACCGCCACGGCCGCGGACTTTCGCCAGCTCTCGCTGGACTCGGCCTTCGTGGGCGAGATGTGGAGCGGTTTCACCAGCCCCGAGGCGGTCAACAACTTCGACCTCGGCGGCGAGGGCACGCGCACGGTGTACGCCCGGTTTCGCGACGAGGTGGGCAATCTCGCGGCCCTGGCCAGCGACAGCATCATCGCCGACGATGCGGCGCCGACCCAGGCCAGCGTGCTGATCAACGGCGATGCCGAGTTCTCCCGGAACGCTGCCGGCGCGGTGACCCTGGTGCTGTACGCCGAGGATCAGATCTCGGGCGTGGACGAGATGCGCTTCTCCAACGACGACGCGGCCTGGAGCGGTTGGCTGCCCTATGCCACGGTGTACGGTCCGTGGACCCTGGAAACGCCGACCAGCCAGAACGACGTGGTCAAGACGGTGTACGCCCAGTTCCGGGATAACGCCGGCCAGCAGACCACCCCCGTATCCGACACGATCCGGCTGGACAACGTGCGCCCCACGATCGACGCGCCCGGACTGCAGATCAACGGCACCGACCTGTACACCACCCAGGCTGTGGTCACGTTGACCCTGCCGGCCACCGATGCCTTCGACCTCAAGATCAGCGACGGTTCGGGCTGCATCGGCGGCACCTGGGGGACGTACGCGGGACCCACCGGGTACTGGGTGCTCGAGGAGGGCGACGAGCAAGTCCGCACGGTCTCCGCGGTCGTACGCGACGAGGCGGGCAACCTGAGCTCAACCTGCTCCGAGGACAGCATCACCATCGACACGATCTCACCGATCGTCCAGTCACTCACCCTGGACGGCTGCGCCGACAGCGACGGCGGCGACTGCGAGGAGTCGGGCGGCGGGGGCGACGGTGGGCACGATCCGTACTACACGGCCGACGAGTACGTGGCGGTCTGGGTCGACGTCGGCGGTACCTGCGACGACATCGAGTTCTCCAACACCGAGGACTTCAGCGGCTTCGTGAACACTCACGCCTGCAGCACGGTGTTCCCCATCATCGAACCGTACGCCGTCGGCGGCAGCGGCCCGAAGACCTTGTACGTCCGCGCCGTGGACGCGGCCGGCAACGTCAGCAACGTGACCCAGGACACCGTCTTCAAGGACCGCAAGATACCCAAGTTCCGCTCGGTGATCATCGAGGGCGGATCACCGGTCACCGACGATACCACCGTGGACCTCACGCTGCAGGCGCAGAGCGACGGCGCGCCGATGTTCCGGATGTTCGTCGACGAGGACGCCGATCCCCTGGACCAGCCCGGCGTGGACTATGCCCCGACGTACCCGGGCTTCACCTTCAGCACCACCGGTCTGGTCACGGCCACGGTCGCGTACGAGGACACGGCCGGGAACATCACCGACGCGGCGACCCACGCCCACGACAGCATCTTCATCGACACCCTGGCCCCGAACGTCCCGTCGATCACCAAGATCTGCGTTGCCGGCACCAATCCGCTGACCTGCCCGGCGATCACGCGGACCAACAACACCGAGGTGACGCTGGTGTTCGACGCCTCGGACCGGGACGAGCAGCCCGCCGACGGCGGCTCCGGCATCGCCGAGATGAAGGTCGCCGAGGGCCTGACCGTGGGCTCGCTGGTCGGGGTGAACTGGCAGGATTTCAAGCCGTATCTCTCGTTCCAGCTGCCGATCGAGAACGGCACCAAGCGGATCTGGCTCGGCGTGCGTGACCACGTGGAGCACGAGACTCCGGCTGCCTCGGCGGTCCAGGTGGAGCTCGACACCGAGAAGCCGGTGGTGGACGGTCGGATCCTGATCAACGACGACGAGCCGTACACCAACTCCGTGGACGTGACCATGACCTCGGCGGTGTGGGACAACCTGGACAGCCAGGGCGAGCTGGAGATTGCCTTCAACTGTACGGGCCGGATCGATACCGTGGACGGGCAGCCCTGCGTCAACGGGACGTGGTACCCGTACAATCCCGCGGCCGCGCTGCGCCTGCTCGCACCCGACGGGCTCAAGCGAATATGGGTCGCCTTCCGCGACCGGGCCGGCAACACAACCGGCAACTTCGAGGACGAGATCTACCTCGACACCGACCCGCCGAGCGGCACGGCGATCTACTTCATCAGCCCCGGAAACCACGAGGTCGACCTGGCCTGGAACGCCTCGACCAGCGGCGACGTGACCCATTACAAGCTGTACTGGGGCCTGCGCACCGGCGGCGCGGACCCGGCGGATTATCCCAGCAGCATCGACGAGATCGAGGGCACGAGCCACACCCACATCGGCGTGGAGAACATCATCTACCCGTACTTCTACCGCGTCGCGGCCGTGGATCGCGCCGGCAACGAGAGCGCACTCTCCGACGAGGTGGATACCGTGGCCGGCTGGCAGACGCGCCGCTGGATCGACCCGGACCAGTACGGCGGCGGCGGGAACGAGGTCGCGGTGGGCGACGACGACACCATCTGGTCGGCGTACAGCCAGGACGGCGACAGCCTGTGGGTGACGTACTGCGCTTTCGACTGCTACGACGACGCGAACTGGACGCGGCTGCAGCTCTCGGCCGACGCCGACCTCGGCAACCTGATGACCGTGAAGCACGTGCCCTTCGTCGCGTACGAGGAGTCGGACAACGCCCACTTGAGCTGGTGCGAGGCGGACGACTGCTCACTTCTCGCCAACTGGACCACGGTCAGCATGAGCGAGACCGGCATCTCGGATGTCCGCGCGCAGATGGGCGGCGCGAGCAACGTGGTGCTGCTCTACCGCCGCTCCGGCGGCCTCCAGGCCAGGAACTGCTACTGGTACCAGGACTGCAGCGTCGAGGGGAGCTGGGCCGCCGAGTACGAGGTCGACGCGACCTGCGACGACGACGGCCAGGTGATCGACATCACGCACAGCAACGAGATGTTCTGGGTCGTGTACGGCAGCTCCAACGACATCAAGATCGCCTCCTGCCTGTCGTGGCTCGGCTGCACCAAGGACGGGCAGTGGAACGCCTTCGTCATCGACAGCACGAGCTCGACCGGAACCTGGCGCCACTTCTCGATCTCGGCCGACGACTCCAACTCGCACGCAGACGGCCGCGTGCTCGTGGCCTTCCCCCCGGCCAACTACGATGTCCGCATCTCGGGCTGCGGCTTCGCCAACGACTGCCAGAATCCTGCCAACTGGTCGACGTACTACGACCTGCCGGACTCCCGGATGTACCCGGTGATCCGCACCACCTACGACGGCCTGTTCGTGGCCGCGCAGGATCGAGCGAACTATAACACCGCGCTCGACTTCTGCTACTTCGGCTACGACCGGGTACTGGGCGGAGCGTACTGCCAGGATGCAGCAAACTGGTACAGCACCACGGTCGACGACCTGGGACAGACCGGGTACGACGTGGCGATGGCCATCGGCGGCGGCATGCGCGAGCCGGTGATCTCGTACCGCACGGTCGGTGTGAACATGAACCGGATGGCCCTGCCCTACGAGCTCGCCCCGGCCGGCTTCTACGCCATGCCCGCGCCGGACGGGTACTACTTCCACTGGACGCCCAAGACGCCTGAAAGCGCAGACGGCTACCGCGTTGTCTTCGACTTCTCGGCCGCGGTGCCGGGCGGTCTGGTGCCGCCGGGCTGGACCGGCGGCTTCCACGACCTGTTCTGGCTCGGCGGGTTCAGCACCTACGAGTACCTCTCGGAGCGGGACTACGGCTTCTTCGACCAGTACCTGCTCAGCCTCAAGTCGTACAAGGACGTGTACGACACCGGGGCGTCGACCAGCGTGCACGAGGTGCGCCCCTTCACCCAGATCAACTTCGACGATTCGGGATCGAGCTCGACCAACGCGACCGCCGGCATCGGCGCGCGCAGGTCCGGCAACAGCAAGCAGGTATTCATACCATCGCTGAACCGCCGGACAGACAGCAACCTGTACCTCACCATGCACAGCTGTATCGGCCAGGACTGCAGGAACGCGGCAAACTGGCAGAGCTTCGACCTGGAGAGCATGGGCAACATCCCCAGCGTGTACCCGGGCGGCAATCCCACGGTGACGATGCGGGCCGACCGTATCTGGATCTCGTGGTTCGACCGTGCCAGCAGCGAGGTCAAGGCCGCGTACTGCGAGGACACGATGCCGAACTGCCAGAACCAGGCCAACTGGACGCTGGCCACCGTGGCCACCGGCGTGGAGCCGGGGTACAGCTACTCGGCGCATCTCTCCTCGGACGACATGTACAACGGAGACCACATGCTGTTGAGCTACATCGACCAGCACGCCGCCAACCACGGCGTGTACCTCGCGCTCTGCGATCCCACGGCCGGGAGCTGCGCGACCGCGGATGACTGGACCAAGACCAAGTTCGACAGCAGCGCGGCGGGCACGCCGCAGTACCGGCACACCTCCCTCGACAGCTACGGCGCCGGGCACGTGTTCATCTCGTACCAGATGGACGACGAGCTCAAGCTCGCGCACTGCTTTGCTGCTGGCTGCACCGTCCCCGGATTGTACGACCTGGCCACCCTGGATACGAACCCCGACTACAGCACCTTCGAGCCCAACGGCTGGGCGGCCAGCTCACTGTCGATCGCCAACAACAGCTACCGCCTGATGTACGACAACAACCGCGCCACCCGGCTGGCCAACTGCCTCGGCACGCAGGCCCAGTGCAGCCTCGCGGCGAACTGGAGCAGCTTCGAGATCCCGGGCACCCGGCCGCTGAACGCCCCGCTGAGCGGCGACCGGCGGATGACGGTTCCGCTCTCGGGTCTGTTCGGGCTGACCAGCGACACCAACGGGTTCCTCTCGATCGCGTACTGCGCCCGGCTGTGCACGGATCCGGAGTCCTGGCGCATCGGCCAGCTCGACGACAACTCGAGCAACTACTTCATGTTCCCGCAGGTCGCGGCCGACGTGCTGGGCAGCCTGCACATCGTCCGCTCCGGGGACGAGGACACAACCAGCTACCCCAACATCCTCTTCGACGGATTCGTGCGCATGAGCGACTGAAGCTCGCTACCCCTTGACCCCGCCCGCGGTCAGCCCGCCCACGAGATTCTTCTGCAGCGCGAAGAACAGCGCCACCACCGGGATGCTGACCAGGATCGAGCCGGCCGCGAAGTGGCCCCACTCGGTGTGATACGCGCTGACATAGCTCTGCAGCGCCACGGGCAGGGTGTAGCTCGTCTCCTCGGCCATGAAGGTCGCGGCGAGGATGAACTCGTTCCACGCGGTCATGAAGCTGAACAGCGCGGTGACCGCGATCGCGGGCTTGGCCAGGGGCAGCACGATGGTCCAGAAGATGCGGAACGCGGAGGCGCCGTCGATCCGCGCCGCCTCCTCCAGCTCACGCGGGATGGTGTCGAAGTAGCCCTTGAGCATCCACACGCAGAAGGGGATCGCGGTGGTGGAGTAGACCAGCACCAGTCCCAGCAGCTGGTCGAGCAGCCCCAGCCGCTCGAGGATCACGTACAGCGGGATCATCATCAGCGTGCCCGGGAACATCTGCGTGACGAGGAAGGCCATCAGCCCCTTCTCCCGCCCCGGGAAGCGAAAACGCGAGAAGGCGTACGCCGCGGTGCAGGCGAGGAACACGCCCACCAGCGTCGTGGCCCCGGCCACCACCGTGGAGTTGAGCGCCCAGCGCCAGAACAGCCGCCGCCCGTGGCGATCGCGCTGGCCGAGCACGTCCTCGAAGTTGTCCAGGGTGGGCTCCTCCGGGATCGGATTGAGCGAGAGCGAGAAACCCTGGCTCGGCGTGAGCGCCATCTTGACCACCCACAGCACCGGATACAGCGTGACCACGGTGAAGCACACCAGGAAGAAGTGTGTGGCAAGCGTTCGGAACAGCGAACGTTTCCTCATCCCCTCCCCTAGCGGTACGCGCTCTCGGTGGCTCGGGTGATGCGATTGGTGATCAGGGTGTACACCAGCAGGATGACGAAGATCACGGTCGAGTACGCGGCTGCGTACCCGTACCGGTCACCCCGCTCGAAGGCCCAGCGGTACGCCTCGGTGATCAGGATGTCGGTGGCGCCCGAGGGCTCGCCGCCCGAGACCAGGTAGATGATGTTGAACTGGTTGAAGGTCCAGATCGAGCCCAGGATCACCGCCGGGAACAGCGCCGGCTTGAGCAGCGGCAGCGTGATCTTGCGGAACTTGCGCCACCCGCCCGCGCCGTCCACGTCGGCCGCCTCGTACAGGTCGGCGGGCAGGCTCTGCAGCGCGCCCAGCGAGATGACCATCATGAAGGGGAACCCGAGCCAGGTGTTGGTCACCAGGTTCGCGGTGAAGGCCGCGGCAAAGCTGGAGAACCAGGACACGCCTTCCTCGCCGCCCACGCCGACGAGTGCCAGCAGCGCGTTCACCGCGCCGAACTGCTGGTTGAACATGCCCTTCCAGATCAGCGCCGTCACGTAGTTGGGGATGGCCCAGGGCACGATCAGCAGCACACGGTAGATGCCCTTGAGCTTGAGCAGGGGATCCTTGAGGATCAGCGCCAGGGCCAGCCCGAGGGTCACGTGGAGGAACACGTTGCAGGCCGTCCACAGCACGGTCACGCCGAGGGTGAAGTAGAAGTTGAGCGGCTCGCTGATGGCGTACTCGGTCGCGGCGAGCAGGCTGGCAAAGTTGTCGAAGCCGATGAAGCTGTACTCCCCGTGAGCGTGGCGGAACAGGCTCAAGCCGATGCCCACGGCAAAGGGCACGAACACCAGCACCAGCATGCCGGCCAACGCGGGCGCGGTGTACGCGTACGCCGCGGCGTGGTCGACCAGCGCCCGGCCGGCGCGGCCGAGCCGCCCCGTGGCTCCCAGGAGATAGATCAGCAGGGCCAGTACCAGGAAGGGCATCACCGCGGCGGCTGCGCGGCGCTCCGCCTTCAACGCGGCGCCGCCGGCCGGCAGCACCTCCAGGGCCGCGCCGTCCGTGTGGACCTCCCACGCGCCGTCGGCCTCGCCGGTGAAGCCCGCGGCGAGATCGCGCGCCAGCACCTCGGGCTGGCGCTGGGGCAGGGGCAGAACCGATATCGCTCGCAGACCCGCATCCTGCACCGCCGCGGCCAGCTGCTGCTCCTCCTGGTGCGAGTGCTGGCGGTACGCTACCACCACCGCGTACCAGCTCGCCGCGGCCACGGCTCCCAGGAGCAGCACCGCGGCCGTTCCGCGGGCCCGGGGCACGGCCCAGGAGAAGGCAAGGAAGATCGCGACGCCCCCGCAGGCCGCGGCGGCCAGCGGCAGCCACGGAATCTCGCCGCTGTCAGCCCGTGCCGGCCCTTCGATGTGCACCGAGATCGTCGGATCCGCGTCCTCCCTCCGACCCGCGACCACGATCTCCAGGCCGTCCACCCCCGAGATCCGGCGTCGCTCGAGCAGGGCCGGCCCCGTCGGATTGGAGCCGTACCGGGTGCGGTGCAGCACTCGCGTGCGGGCATCGTGCAGGCACTTGTCGCGGTCTCGCCGGCGGTCGAGGGGCAGGCCAGACAGCTCCGGGTCGCTGTGGGCGACGATCCGCTCGCGCCGCCTGAAGCTCAGCGGATCGTCTGCGGTCTCGTCCACCACCAGCAGCGCCGAGAGGCCCCCGGCCAGGCTCTCCCGCGTCTTCGCCAGATGCAGGGCCATCCGACCCGCGGCCAGCTTCCCCTGCTGACGCACGGCCGCGTGGGCCATGGTCCGGGCCTCGGCGAGCAGGCGTCGCTCCCAGCGCTCCCGAGCGTCGCGTTGCTCCTGTCCCTGCAGCAGGAAGCCGGACGCGGCGGCGATCAACGCGGCTCCCACGGCGAACGCAACGGCGGCGCCGCCACCGCGGGTGTCTGGTGTCTGGTTCCTGGTTCCTGGTTGGCTCGTCGCCATCACGCTCCCAAGAAACCAGGAACCAGGAACCAGGAACCAGACACCATCTTCATGGCTTCCGCCCCTCGACGTAGCGCCGGATCTCCTCGGCCGCCCGCCGCACCGCCTCGTCGGCGCTCATCCGGCCGGCGATGTGGTCGGCCAGCGCGCGATCCAAGGGCGACCAGGCCACGCGCATGTCCGGCGTGTTGGGCACGAGCACAGAGCGATCGACCTGCGCCCGGAATACCGACAGCACACCGTCCTTGCGGGCCCGCTTGTCGTTGTACGACTTCCAGTTCGCCACGTTCTGCTTGGCCTCGAGCAGGCGGACCAGGGCGCTCTCGTCACTGGTCAGGTACGCGGCGACCTCGAAGGCCTGGCGCTTGACCCTGGAGCGAGCGGAGATCAGCAGACCCTCGGCGGTCATGAAGGGCTGGGCCGGCAGGCCGGTCTCGTGGACCTCGGGCAGGAGCGCCACGCCGTACTCCACGCCCTCGTCGATCTCGCCGCGGAACCAGGGACCGCTGATCACCATCGCTGCCCGCCCCTGGTTGAACAGGCTGGCCGCCATCACGCTGGTCACCTCGGAGGGGAGGATCCTGCCCACGTTGCGCAGCCAGGCGGCGAACTCCAGCGAGCGCGAGGCCTTGGGCGACGGGAGCGCCAGGCGGCCGCGGTCGTCGAAGACCCGCCCGCCGTACCCGTGCAGCCAGGCCGAATGGTAGAACAGCTTGGTGTTCTCGTAGGCCAGGCCAAAGCGCCGCTCGGGCAGGTTGGTCAGCGACTGCGCCATGAAGATCATCTGCTTGGTGGTCGAGGGCGGCGTCTCGACCAGCTTGCGGTTGTAGTACAGCGCGCAGGTCTTGAAGGCCATGGGCAGGCCGTAGAGCGAGCCCTCGTAGGTCAGCGCCTCCAGGGTCTTGGGGAAGAAGCGCCGCACCGTGGCCTCGTTGGTCCAGAACTCGATCGGCTCCAGCACGCCGGACTCGGCCCAGTCTCCCACCCGGTCGTGCGCGAAGAGGAACAGATCCGGACCCTGCCCGCGCGGCAGCGCGGCGTTGAGCTTGTCCACGAAGGAGCCGTACGGAATCGCCAGCGTCTCGACCTGGATCCGCCCCTGGACCTGGTTGAAGCGCGCCACCAGCTTGTCCAGGGCCTGGCGCTCGACAGCCTGGTAGCTGTGCCACAGCACGACCCGCTTGCGCGGCAGCGGCTCGGCGTCCGGTGACTCCTCGCCGGCCAGGGCGGTCTCCTCCTGGGTCGGCAGCGTGAGATAGACCAGCCCGGCGAAGACGAGCAGGATCAGGCCCACCGCGAGCTTGGCCATCAAGCCGCGGCGAGCCGGCGGCGCCGCCTTCACGGCCGCGGTCTCCTCGGAATCCTCGGCCTCGAGGCCGACCGTGCGGCCGGCCGGCGCCTCGGGAGCCTCGGGCGGCGGCACCAGGGCCCGCTCGGTCTCGGTGTCGAAGAGGTGGATCCGGGCGGGCTCGGGGCTCAGGCCGATGCGATCGCCGACGCGCGGCGCCTGGTCCGGGAAGGCGCGGACCGTCACCGGCACTTCGCCGACCCGGGTGGTGATCAGCACCTCCGAGCCCATCGGCTCAACCACCTCGACCTCGCAGACAATGGCCGCGTCCGGATCGTCGGCCGCCAGCGGCTGGAAGTGCTCGGGGCGCACGCCCAGCAGCAGGTTGCGCGCGCCCCGCGTGGCCACGTGCTTGAGCAGTGGCTTGGGCACCGGCACGCAGAAGCCGTCGCCGGTGATCGACATCTCCGCGCCCGTCCCCATGATCTCGGCCGGCAGGAAGTTCATCGCGGGCGAGCCGATGAATCCGCCGACAAAGGCGTTGGCCGGACTGCTGTACACCTCGAGCGGCGCGCCGACCTGCTGCACCTCGCCCTCGCGGATGATCACGATGCGGTCGGCGAGGGTCATCGCCTCGACCTGGTCGTGGGTCACGTACACGATGGTGGCGTTGAGACGCTGGTGCAGGCGCGCGATCTCCGCGCGCATCTGCACGCGCAGCTTGGCGTCGAGGTTGGACAGCGGCTCGTCGAAGAGGAACACGGCCGGTTTGCGCACGAGGGCCCGGCCCATGGCCACGCGCTGCCGCTGGCCGCCGGAGAGGTCCCGCGGGAACCGCTCGAGCAGGTTGCCGAGCTGCAGCACACTCGCTGCATCCTCGACCCGGGCGCGGATCTCGTCCTCGGGCATGCGGCGCAGGCGCAGGCCGAAGGCCATGTTCTCGTACACGTCCATGTGCGGGTACAGGGCGTAGGACTGGAACACCATCGCGATGTCCCGGTCCTTGGGCGGCAGGTCGTTGACCTGGTTCCCGCCGATGCTGATCTCGCCCTCGCTGATCTCCTCGAGGCCGGCGATCATCCGCAGGGTGGTCGACTTGCCGCAGCCCGAGGGACCGACCAGCACCAGCAGCTCACCGTCGGTAATGGTCAGATCGGTGGGCTTGACCACCACCACGTCGCCGTAGCGCTTGGTCACGCCCTGGAGCACGACCTCGGCCAAGTCCGCCCTCCGCAAAGAGAAATGCTGCCTGTTCCCTATCGCACGCGGACCCATGCGTCAAGGAAAGCGCGCCGGGAAGAGGCGAGATCCAGCGGCCCGTGGGTTGTCCCGCTGAAAGTGCCCCGCCCAGGGTGAGCGTGACAAAAGCCGACCGCCCGGTTAGAATTCTGCCCCCTGGAACCGATGTCGCGGGTTGGAGGTTGGTTTGGCGGGAGAACACGAAATCCTGGTCGTCGAGGACGACGACTTCTGGCGCAAGGCGCTATCCGAGGCACTCGCCAACGCAGGCTACCGCGTCCGGGTCGCCGGCGACGGCGGCGCCGCGATCGAGGAATTGCTGGAGGCTCCGCCGGACGTGGTGGTGATGGACTACTACCTGCCCAAGGTGGACGGCGGTCGGCTCTGCGAGTTCGTCAAGAACCAGGAAGAGCTACGAACGATCCCCACGGTGGTCATCAGCGGCGGTCTGATCGGGCTCGACCGCGAGGCGTTGCCCGACGCCGACGCGGCGATCGCCAAGGGACCGCTGGAGAAGGTGCTCCCGCAGCTCGTCGAGGTCGTCGCGGACCTGCTCGCGGGCCAGAAGATCGAGGAGTATCGCCGCGCCATCGTCGAGCCGGCCGTGCTCCCCACGCGGGACCAGACCCGCAAGCTCCGCAAGCTCAAGGAATACCTGGACACGCTGCTCGATCAGCTCGTCGAGATCGTCTGCGAGGTCGATGGAAGGCGGCGGATCATCAGCGTGAACAACAAATGCGAGGCACTGGTCGGCCGGCCCGAGCACGACCTGCTCGGCCAGGATATCCTCGAGGTGCTGGACCTCGAGCCGGGCTGTCAGCTGGACGAGGCGCTCCAGGCCTCGCTCGGCACGGTCGACATGGAAACGACCTCCGTGGCCGAGTTCACCTTCGCCGAGCGGCATCTCGAGGCCACGGTGTCCCGGCTGCCCTTTGCACCGGACGACCTCGGGGCGATCATCGTGGGCCGCGACGCGACCAGCCGGCTGCAGATGGAGCGCAGCCTTCGCGAGACCGAGGAGCAGCTCCGCCAGGTACAGAAGATGGAGGCCATCGGCCGGCTGGCCGGCGCCGTGGCCCACGATTTCAACAATGTGCTCACCAGCGTCGCCGGGTACGCGGAGCTGGTGCTCACCAGCGAGACCCTCTCCGAGCAGGAGCGATCCGACATCGAGCAGATCAGCGAGGCTGCCAAGCGGGCCACCAAGCTGACCCGCCAGCTGCTCGCCTTTGCCAAGAGACAGGTGATGCAGCCGGAGGTGATCGACCTCAACAGCGTGATCTCGGGCATGGAGAAGATGCTCAATCGCCTGGTCGGCGAGAGAATCGAGTTGCGGACGCTGCTCACCGACGGGCTGGGCCGGGTCGAGGCCGACCCGGGCCAGATCGAGCAGATCGTGATGAACCTGGCGGTCAACGCAAGAGACGCGATGCCCGAAGGCGGGCAGCTTCTTGTGATGACCAGCAACCTGCAGCTGGACCAGGCGGTCGCGCGCTACTCCTGGTATGTCGAGCCCGGGCCCTATATCTCGCTCGTAGTCTCGGACACCGGCCACGGGATGGACGAGGAGACGATCACGCAGGTGTTCGAACCCTTCTTCACGACCAAGACCAAGGATCGGGGTACCGGGCTCGGGCTGTCAACGGTGTACGGGATCGTCAAGCAGTGCGGGGGCGACATCAGCGTGGACAGCACACCGGGGGAAGGCACGACCTTCACGATCTACCTTCCCCGTTCCGACCGCCCGCTTGGCGAGCAGAAGGTCGAGAGCCGTCGTCGGACAACGATATCCGGCCACGAGACGATCCTGGTCGCCGAGGACGATTCCCAGGTGCTCGAGCTGATCTCGAGATCGCTGATGGCCCACGGCTACCGGGTGCTCAGCGGGACCAACGGCGAGGAGGCTCTGGCCGTGGCCAGGCAGCAGTCCGGCCCGATTCACCTGCTGGTCACCGACGTGGTGATGCCGAAGATGGGCGGCCGGGAGCTGGCCCGGCAGGTATCGAGCCTCTCACCCGAAACGCGGGTGCTGTTCATCTCGGGGTACGCGGCAGACGAGTCATCGAGGGACGACTCGGCGCCGCTGCCGCAACCCCTGCTGCCCAAGCCCTTCCTGCCCGAGGATCTGCTGCGCCGCATCCGCGAGATGCTCGACGCGGGCCGGTCGTAACACGGTTGCCACGGCCGGAGGCCTCTGACAGTATGGCAGCGGGCTCTTGACCGGAGGATCCCGCCATGCGCAGCCACCGGATCGCCGCCTGCTGGATGTTCGTCGTCCTGCTACCCTGTGCAGTCTCTGCCTTCACAGAGGACGTGGGCAATGTCTCTGTGATCGAGGACACCGAGGGCACGATCCACGGGACCATGGCCGTGATGAACAGCTTCTGCCGCGAGGCGGCCAAGAAATGGTATCGAACCCATCCCGACGAGGTGGACTCGATCGTGCTTTTCACCACCAAGGACCTCAACTTCATGTTCAATGTGTACCAGGGCACCGTGGTGAAGATGGACATCGAGGGCATCGGGTATCCGGCCCAGGACTGGACCGAGATGTGGGGCAGCGCGGGCCGCCTGTGCAACTGCGTGAAGATGGGCATGATCCAGGGGCTGCCCGATGATCCGGACGAACGCAGCATGTACACGTACAACCTCTCGGGCGTGGAGATCCTGGCCCACGAGTACAGCCACCGCTGGCTGGTGGGGCTGAACTTCGACAAGAACGACGGCCAGGGCTTGCGCGACGTGCTGCGCGGCTGGGAGGACGGGCCCAACTTCCACTGGAGCGCGCGCGTCAACTCGCACTCTGTGATGTACGGCGGCTGCATCACCGAGCTGGGCGGCGGCCAGTTCCAGACCGGCGGCTGCGACCGCTACTACAATCCCTTCGAGCTGTACGCGATGGGCCTGATGCCGCCCGAGGAGGTCGAGCCGCTGTGGTACGTGGACAACGGAGACGAGCACGGCGACGCCTCGATGCCGATGAACAAGGACAAGACCGGCACGCTCAGCGGCACGCGCGTGGACGTTACGGTCGATGACGTGGTCCGCGCGCTGGGTCCGCGCTCGCCGGCGTACGCCGAGGCACAGAGTGAATTCCGGGTGGCTTTCCTGCTGGCCACCGAGGCGGGTGTGGACGCGACCCAGGACGAGATCGACAAGGTGGACACGTATCGCCGCCGTTTCATGGAATGGTTCGTCTGGGCCACCGACAGCCGGGGCAACCTGGATACCACCCTGCCGGTCCAGGGCGACGCGGACACCGACGCGGACTCGGACGCGGATAGCGACTCGGACGCGGATAGCGACTCGGACGCGGATAGCGACTCGGACGCGGACAGCGACTCGGACGCGGATAGCGACTCGGACGCGGACTCCGACTCGGGCTCTGGCTCCGACTCGGGCTGCTCGGCCGCTGGCCCAGACCTCTGGCCCGCTGCCGGGCTGGTCAGCGTGGCCATGATCCTCGGTCGCCTGCGCCGCCGCCGGCGCTGAATCGAGAGAACGGGGGATTCACACCGTGACAGCCAGGAACCGCAAGCTGCTCGTGGTCGAGGACGACCGCTTCTGGCGCACCGCCATCTCGGACGGCCTGACCGACGCCGGGTACGAGGTGAGCACTGCGGCCGAGGGCATGTCCGCGATCGAGATGATCCAGAACGATCCGCCGGATCTGGTGGTGATGGACTTCTACCTGCCCACGGTCGACGCCAACCGCCTCGCCGAGTTCATCAAGGAGTCGCCCGAGCTGGCCCAGATCAAGACGGTCGTGCTCAGCTCGGCGCTGGTCGGCACGATCGACCGCGACAAGCTGCCCAACGCCGACGCCGCTATCGCCAAGGGCCCGCTGCTCAAGACGGTGCCGCGCCTGCTGGAGATCATCGAGGATCTCCTGGAGCGGCACGACACCGAGAAGTACCGCGACATCATCATCGAGCCGGTTCCGCTCAAGCCCCGCGAGCTGACCCACAAGCTGTACCGGCTCAAGCAGTACGTCGACGCGCTGCACGAGAACATGGGCGACGTGATCTGCGAGGTCGATCCGAACCGCCGCATCCTGCGCATCAATCCCGCCGGCCAGGCCCTGGTCGGCCGACCCGAACATGATCTGCTCGGCGCGGACGTACTCGAGGCCTTTCGCCTGCATCCGGACAGCCCGATCGCCCAGGCCATTTTCGGCGTGCTCGAGCGCGACGGCGATGTCAAGGCCGGCGCCGCGGACTTCACGCTGGGAGGCCGCCACCTCGAGGCCACCGTGGCCCGGCTCTACACCGCGCCCGACGAGCCGGGCGTGATCATCGTCGCCCGCGACATCACCGAGCGTACCCGCACCGAGACGATCCTCGGCGAGACCGAGAAGCAGCTCCAGCACTCGATGAAGATGGAGGCCGTGGGCCGGCTGGCCGGCGGCGTGGCGCACGACTTCAACAACGTGCTGACCACGATCACCGGGTACGCCGAGCTGATGCTCGGCGAGGCTAACCTGTCGGAGCGGATGCGCTCCGATCTGCAGGAGATCCTCGATGCCTCCGAGCGCGCCAGCACGCTGACCCGCCAGCTGCTCGCCTTTGCACGACGCCAGATCGTCAGGCCACGGCTGTGCGACCTGAACCAGATCGTCGAGGGCGCCAGGCGGATGCTCGAACGCGTGATCGGCGAGGATATCGAGCTGACCGTGGTTTCCGGCGACGGCCTCGGCCGGGTGATGGCCGACCCGGGACAGGTCGAGCAGATCATCATGAACCTGGCGGTGAACGCCCGCGACGCGATGCCCGGCGGCGGGAAGCTGACCGTGGTCACCAGCAACCGCGCCCTCGACGAGGCGATCAGCCGCCAGTCCGAGGTCATCGAGCCCGGGAAGTACGTGACGCTGATGGTCTCGGACACCGGCGTAGGCATGGAAGAGGAGACCATGGCGCGGGTGTTCGAGCCCTTCTTCTCCACCAAGGGCGAGAGCCAGGGCTCGGGACTCGGCCTCTCCACCGTGTACGGTATCGTCAAGCAGGCCGGCGGTCACGTCACCGTGGCGAGCTCGCCGGGCGAAGGCACCGCGATCACGATCTACCTGCCGCTTTTGGACAGCACGGAGGCTATGCCCGCATCGGCGATGCCGAACGAGGCCGTGCTCCAGGGCACCGAGACCGTGCTGCTCGTGGAGGACGAGGCGCTCCTGCTCTCGCTGATGTCGCGGACGCTCGAGGCGTACGGCTACAAGGTGCTAAAAGCCGCGAACGGATCCCAGGCGCTCGAGGTCGCCGAGGTGCACAGCGGCACGATCGACCTGCTGATCACCGACGTGGTGATGCCGAAGATGGGCGGACGCGAGCTGGCCGAGCGCGTGGGCGAGCTGATTCCGGGTATCAAGTTGCTCTATATCTCGGGCTATGTCGGTGACGACGCTCCACCGGGCGGCGCCAAGGCGCTGCCCGAGCCGCTGCTGCCCAAACCCTTCGCGCCGCAAGACCTCGCGGCCAAGGTGCGCGAGCTGCTCGATAGCAGGTCCCCGACCCACTGATCGTACAGGAACGGAATCTAGAGCTACCCCAGCAGCTCCATCAGGCCGTCCACCTTGTCGATGCCGAGCTTCTCGGCGGTCTCCTTGGTGGGGACGCCGTCAGGGGTCCAGCCGCGGCGTTTGTACACCGCGTCGAGCAGCTTCTCGTAGCGGTCTTCGCGGTACTCGCGCGTGGCGGCGACCTTCTGGTCCGTGCTCATGCCGCTCGGATCGATGCCGATCTCGTCCTTGAGCTGGGCGTCGTAGCGCTCCGCCCTGGAGAGGTACTCCTCCTCGGTGACCGGACCGGCCGAGCGGTAGGGAATCGCGTCGTGCTCGCGGGTTCCGAAGCCCACCTTGAGATTGAAGATGCGCTGGAAGTTGTAGACCCGCTCGCTCTGGGTGATCAGGTCGTCCGGGCCGACCTCCTTGCCGCTCATGCCGCTGACGAAGTCGCAGTAGGCCTGGACGTGCTTGGGCACCTTGGCCGGCTCGTCCTCCTCGGCGTTGTCGGCCGGCTCGACGTCGTTCCAGGGCAGCTTGCACAGGCCGTTGAGACCGAACCAGGTGCGCCACATCGGAAAGTAGTGCAGCGCCTCGGCCTTGTCCTCGAAGGTCGGGATCTGCTTGTTGACCATGTCCATGAAGATCAGCCAGGCCTCGTCGTGCTGGGCGCCCTTCAGCGCGATGCCATAGCCTCCCTGCTGCGCCAGGCTCTCCTTGGTGACGTATTCGGAGTACTCCAGACCCTTGGCCTCCATGCCGATGTCCTGCAGGAACTGCGGATCCGCGCCGTACTCCTCGACGAACTTCTTCTTCATCCGGCGTACGCCCAGCCCGGCCACCATACCGAAGCCCTCGCCGCGGGCCATCTGGTGCAACACCTCGATCGCCGCATCGGACGCGCCGAAGGGCAGCTCCAGCCCTCCGGTGTGCTCCTTGTTCAGGATGCCGTTCTCGTAGCACTCCATCACGAAGGCCATCAGGGTGCAGAAGGAGATGGTGTCGATCCCGTAGTTGTCGCAGTAGTAGTTCATCTCGATGACCCACTCGGGATCGTAGATGCCCATGTTGGAGCTTCCGCCCAGCGTCTCGTACTCGGGCCCGTCGACCAGCACCCGCTTGCCCCGGTCCGGACCGGTCTTGAGCTCGAAGTCGTCCACGCCCTTGGCGCAGGCCATGTCGCAGCCCAGCGCACAGCCGTCCTGGACGCCGCCGGTGAAGTAACGCTCGCGAAAGACCGGCGAGGAGATCTTGGGGGCCTCGGCGTGAGAGCCGAACTTGAAATTGTGGGTCGGCAGCAGATCGTAGTCGTCCATGATCTCGACCAAATGCGAGGTTCCCACCCCGCGCATGTCGCACTGCTCGCGGTCGAGGAGAATCATCTCCCGCGTGACCACCATGCCCGCTCTGCGGATGCGGCCCCAGTCGGCGGGATGGTTGGGGTCGTCCAGCATCTCGATCGCGCCGGTGGGGCAGACGGCGGCGCACGCACCGCAGCCGACGCACTCGGGGACCTGCTCCCCGTACGGCATGCTTACCTTGCGGGAGGCGCCCCGGCCCTCGAAGCCGAGCACATTGTGCCACAGACCATCCCGGCAGATCCTCACGCAGCGCCCACAGAGGATGCAGGCGTTCTCGCTCTCGTTCCGCTGCGGGTGGGTAAACCGCGGCTTCTCGATGCCGTGCATGCGCGCCAGGTCCTGCACCAGCTTCACATTCGGCCAGCGGGCGAGCATCATCTCGAGCACCATCGATCGGGTGCGCACGGCCCGCTCGCTCTTGGTCAAGACGTTGAGGGGTTTGTGAATGGGATAGTTGCAGGACGTGACCACCTTGTTCTTGCCGCCCTCTTCGATCTCCACGGAGCAGACGCGGCAAGAGCCGTGGGGCTCGATCAGCTCGCTGTTGCACAGGGATGGTATCGGTACGCCTGCCTTCCTGGCGGCCTCCAGGATGGTGACCCCGGGCTCGACCTCGATCGTCTTGCCGTCGATGTTGACCTGGATCATCTTTTCTTACCCCTCACTCCACGCGCACGGCGTCTTCCGGGCACGCATCCAGGCAGGTGCCGCACTGGATGCAGGCTTCCTGATCGATTGCGTGCGGTTCATTCCGTTCACCCGAGATGCAGTCCGCCGGACAGGGCTTGACGCAGGCGGTGCATCCGGTGCACTTCTCCGCATCGATCGAGTACCTGATCAGCGCCTTGCACACGCCGGCCGGGCACTTCCCGTCCCGGATGTGGGCTTCGTACTCGTCGCGGAAATGGCGCAGCGTGCTCAGCACCGGATTGGCGGCCGACTGACCGAGACCGCAGAGGGCGCCGTCCTTGAGCACCTCGCCGAAGTCCTCGAGCAGCTGCAGGTCTTCCTCGCGGCCCTGACCTTCGGTGATGCGGGTCAGGATCTCGTGCAGGCAGGCCAGGCCCTCGCGGCAGGGCGTGCACTTCCCGCAAGACTCGTCCATCAGGAAATCGACGAAGTACTTGGCCACGTCCACCATGCAGGTGTGGTCGTCCATCACGATCAGGCCGCCCGAGCCCATCATCGAGCCGGCCTCGACCAGGTTGTCGAAGTCGACCCGCAGATCCAGCTCGGATTCGGGCAGACAGCCGCCCGAGGGCCCGCCGGTCTGGACCGCCTTGAATTTCCGGCCGCCCGGGATGCCGCCGCCGATGTCGTACACGATCTCCCGCAGCGTGATGCCCATCGGCACTTCCACCAGCCCGGTGTTGTTGATGTTGCCCACCAGCGAGAAGACCTTGGTGCCCGTGCTCCCGCCCCAGGGGGACTCGGAGACGTCGCCGGTGCCGATCGAGGCGAACCACTCGGCGCCGCGGAGAACGATCTGCGGGATCGTGGCCCAGGTCTCGACGTTGTTCAGCACGGTGGGCATGTCGCGCAGGCCGTACTCAACGGAGTGCACGTACTTGGCGCGCGGCTCACCGGCCCGGCCCTCCATCGAGGCCATCAGCGCGGTGGACTCGCCGCAGACGAAGGCGCCGGCGCCCTGGTGGATGTTGATGTCGAAGCTCATCTGGGTGCCCATCACGCCCTGCCCCAGCAGCCCCCACTCGCGGGCCTGCTCGATGGCCTTGTACAGGCGCTCGAGCGCCAGGGGGTACTCGCGGCGGATATAGACGAAGCCCTCCTCGGCGCCGAGGGCCCGGGCTCCGATGAGCATGCCCTCGATCACCGCGTGGGGATCGGCCTCCACGATGCTGCGGTCCATGTACGCTCCCGGATCGCCTTCATCTCCGTTGCACACGACGTACGGGAGCACCTTGCGCTCGGCACAGGCCTGATGACAGCTTCGCCACTTCAAGCCGGTGGGATAGCCGCCGCCGCCCCGGCCCCGGATCCCGGAGCGGACGATCTGATCGATGATCTCCTCACCCTTGATTCCGTCCTGCAGGATCTTCTGCAACGATCGGTACGCGCCGCGGCGGATCGCGTCGCGGATGTCCTGGGGATCGATCAGCCCCCGGTTTCTCAAGGCGATCGCTTCCTGCTTTGCAAAGAACTGGATATCCTTCTCGAGCGGAATCGGGGGCTTACCCTCGTCCGGGCGGAACATCAGGCGCTGCACCGGCTCGTGGTTCACGAAGTGCTGCTCGATCAGCTCGGACACGTCCTCGAGCTTGAGGCGCTCGTAGAACACGCCCTCCGGCTGGACCACGCAGATCGGACCGTGGGCGCAGAACCCGTTGCAGCCGGTGGCCACGACCTTCAGCTCGTCGCTCAAGCCCCGCTTTTCGATCTCGTCGCGCATGGCGTCGCAGATCGCGAGGGAGCCGGATGACACGCAACCCGTGCCGGCACACACCATCAGCGTGGCCTTGTGTCCGGCCCATTCCCGTTCAGCCGCCTCGGCCAGTTCGCCGAGGCTGTCGATCGTAACCCTAGGCATCAACGGCCTCCTTCCCGGCTGCATCCTTCTCGTAGCGCCTGAGCAGTCGCCTGACCTTGGAGGAGACCAGCCCGCCGTGGAGGTTCTTGCCCATGACCACCACCGGCGCCAGGGAGCAGCAGCCCACGCAGCGGACTCCCTCGAGGCTGTAGCGCAGGTCGGCCGTGGTTCCGCCCGGCTCGATGTCGAGCTCGCGGCTGAAGGCGTCCATCACGCGCCGGGCGCCGCGCACGTGGCAGGCCGTGCCCAGGCACACCTGGATCGGAACCTCGCCGCGCGGCTCGAGCGAGAAGGCCTTGTAGAAGGTGGCGATGTGATACAGCCGCGCCATGTCCGTACCGGTGGCATCACGAACGCGCGAGAGCGCCTCGTGCGGCAGGTGACGGAACTCGGCCTGGACGTCTTGCAACATCTCGATCACGAAGGACGGATCGTGGTTCCAGTGCTCGACGATCTGGTCGACCTTCTGCGGATCGACGTCAATCTTGGCTTTCATGCCTCGCTCTCCTCCGATCGGCTGCAGTGTCACGGGCTGGCCACCGATATCTTCCAGCGGGGGCGGTCGTGGGGAGCCCGGGTGACCAGGCCCTTGAGCTTCTTGTTGCGGAACACGCTGCCCAGCCCGCCCCGTCCGGCCTGCTTGAGACGCGGCTTTCCCCGGTGAAAGTCGTAGAACGAGCAGTTGAGGCAGCCGATCAGGGTATGCTCCGCGCCCAGGCCCGCGGAGATGACCGAGATGCTCTGCAGCTCTCCCGGCTCGTCGGCGTACATCTGGTGCAGCTGCTCGGCCAGGTCGCAGGAGTTGATCGCCTCGTGGGGTGCGGTCTCGACGGTGACCCGGTTCTGCTTGCCGTCCACGATCACCAGCACGTCGTCGGCCGCCTTGCCCTGGATCTCGAGTGCGTCGAAGCCGGCGTGCTTCAGCAGCGGCCCGAAGTGCCCGCCGACGTTGGAGTCCATCACCGAGCCGGTGTTGGGCGAGATGCCGGTGACGATGCACTTGCTGGTGCCGGAGAAGGCCGTCGTGCCGCCCAGCGGACCGCTGGCGACGCAGATCTCGTTCAGCGGATCGTCCCACGCGATCGGTCCGGGGATGGCGTGCCACATCAGGTACAGATCGAAGCCCTTGCCGCCGATGAAGTAGTCCTTCATGTACTGGGTGACCGGCTTGGTCTCGATCCGCATCTCCGACAGGTTGACGTACAGCGTCCGGCCGGCGTACCCGTGCTTCAGCTCCACCGGCTCGTAATCGAGCCGAGCCAGTTCCTCGTGGGCCGCCTTCATCTGGGAAAGCTCCATCAGCGCCTCCTGGAATCGCCGTGCTCCCTGCGCGGCGCCAGTCTTGAATATCCTCCCTGAAGACGGAAATCAAGGCCGCATCGCGGCTTGGCATTGCAGTCCGGTGCCGCTACAATCGGCTTCAGGGCGGAGGCGCGCAGGTGAGCATCGAGGTGAACGGCAAGGTGCTCGAGTGGATCGAGAACGAGACGATCCGGGAGCTGCTCGACCGGATGCAGTACTCCTTCCCGCTCGTCACCGTGAAGATCAACCACAGGATCGTTCCCAGAACGGACTTCTCGGAGGTCGTGGTGCCCGACGGCGCGACAATCGCCGTGATCCATATGATGAGCGGGGGTTGATGGTCCGCGACGTCGCGATCCTCGCCGGCCTGCTGGTCGCCTGCGGCTCCGGCTGCGTGGTCCTGCCCTATGCCAGCCCGCCGATCAAGGCCACGGTCGCCGGCGGCATCACGATCGGACCGGCCGAGACCCCCGGCGCGACCCACGGGCCGCACCCCGCGCTGACCTTCCGTGCCGGCGTGCATCCCCAGCAGCTGATCGGCAATCCGCTCCAGCGCCGCTTCGACGTGGGCGCCGGGTATTTGCTCGAGGCCCCGTTCTCGGAGCCCGCACCGGTGCGTCACGGCGCCTATCTCGAGGCGGCGTACCGGCTGTGGGCGTACTCACTGAGCAAAACCAGCCAGCTGCGCCTGCTCGTGGCGGCCGACGCGGACCTGCTGACCACTGACGAGCTCGGCTCGGACCGGGTGGGCGGCGGCGGTGCACTGGGCCTGCACCTCGAGCTGGCCGGACTGACTTCCGAGCCCTTCACCTCGCTGGACGACGGGGACGAGCCGCGACCTCCCGACCACCCGGATCCCACGCATCCGTTCACCACGCTGGACGATCCCGAGGAGGAAGAGATCGAGGAGGGCGAGGTGGACGTGATCGGGTACGCCTTCGGCGAGGGCAGCGTGGGGCTGTACGTGTCCGCGAGCTACCGCCACATCGACGAGGTGGCCGATTACTGGGTGCTGCACGGGGGCTTGAGCTTCCGCCTGCCCGCCTCGATCGGGATCCTGATCTACTGGTTCTGACCAGATTTCTCACCAGCAACCCTACCGCAGCCGCCGCGCCCACGGTGTCTCGAGCCGTGCTCGCTACTCGACAAGCCAACAATCCCGGTTCAAAGGGCTGGTATTTCCACGAGTGCGGACCTAGACTATTATCCATCAGCCGCCCGGGGGAGGGAGGCGACGTGGAGGAAAACAGAGGATCGATCCTCGTCGTCGAGGACGACGAGCTGTGGCGCACCGCCGTGAGCGACGCGCTGGCCGAGGCCGGGTTCGGGGTCCGCGCCTGCGCCGACGGCATGGCCGCGGTCAACGAGCTGCGCGCCGAGATCCCGGACCTGGTGCTGATGGACCTGTACCTGCCCAAGGTCGACGGGCGGCAGCTATGCGGCTTCATCAAGCGTCACCCCGACTTCTCCGCGGTCCGCACCGTGGTGCTCTCCGGCGCGCTGGTCGGGGGCCTGCCCCGGGACGCGCTGGAGGACGCGGACGCGGCCGTGGCCAAGGGATCCCTGCAGAAGGCGCTGCCCCGCGTGGTGGCCGTGGCCCGGGACCTGCTCCACGACCGGACCAGCGATGACTATCGCTACAGCATCGTCGAACCCGAGGCGATCCGGCCCCGCGAGCTGACGCGCAAGCTGGCCAAGCTCAAGGACTACATCGACACCCTGCACCGCGAGGTGGCCGACGTGCTGTGCGAGATCGACGGCGAGCGGCGGATCCTGCGGCTCAATCCCAGCGGTCTCAAGCTGGTCGGCCGGCCCGAGTACGAGCTGCTCGGCGAGGATCTGCTCGACGTGCTGCGGCTTCCGCACGATGGCGCGCTGGCGCGGGCGATCGCCACGACGCTGGAGTCCGACAGCGCGCCGAGCGACACGGTCGCCGAGTTCGGTTTCGGCGGGCGGCAGCTCGAGGCCACGGTCTCGAGGATGTACTACGCGCTCCGGGACGAGGGAGCGATCGTTGTCGCCCGCGACATCACCGAACGGCGCCGGATCGAGTCCGACCTGCGCGATACCGAGGCCCAGCTGCGCCAGGCCCAGAAGATGCAGGCCATCGGCCGGCTGGCGGGCGGGGTGGCGCACGACTTCAACAACCTGCTCACCGGCATCGGCGGGTACGCGCGCCTGGCGCTGGGACTGCCCGAGGTCTCGGAGAAGCTGCAGCGGTATCTCGAGCGGATCGAGACCACCGCCGACCAGGCCGCGAACCTGACCAAGCAGCTGCTGGCCATCGCCAGACGACAGGTCGTCCGGCCCGAGGTCGTGGAGCTCAACGAGATCGTGCGGCGCATGGGAGAGATCCTCGAGCGGCTGATCAGCGGTGACATCGTTCTGACAGCCTCGCTGGAGAAGCAGGTCGGGCGCGTGCGCGTGGATCCGGGACAGGTCGAGCAGATCCTGATGAACCTCGTGGTCAACGCGCGCGACGCCATGCCCGACGGCGGCCGGATCGCGATCCGCACGAAGCGCGTCGAGGTGGACCGGCCGATCGCGCGCCACTCCTGGTTCGTCAAGCCCGGTCCGTACCTCGCGCTCTCGGTCTCGGATACCGGGCACGGCATGGAGGAGGAGACGATCTCCCGCATCTTCGAGCCCTTCTTCACCACCAAGGAAGAAGGCAAGGGCTCGGGCCTGGGGCTGTCCACGGTGTACGGCATCATCCGTCAGGCCGGCGGCGACATCACCGTGGAGAGCCGGATCGGTCGTGGCAGCACCTTCACCGTGTACCTGCCGCAACACGACGGACCGATCAGCCGGCCGGCCGAGGAGCCACGGGTCGCCCGACCGACCGGCGGCTCCGAGACGATCCTGGTGGCCGAGGATTCGGAGCAGGTCCGCGACTTCGTGGCCGACACGCTGCAGCAGAAGGGCTACCAGGTGCGGTTGGCGCGCAACGGCGCCGAGGCGCTCGAGCGGCTCGAGTCCGGTGAGGACCGTATCGATCTGCTGCTCACCGATCTGGTGATGCCCAAGATCGGCGGTCGCGAGCTGGCACGCCGGCTTGGGGAGATCGCACCCGACAGGATCAAGATCCTGTACATGTCGGGCTACCTCGGCGGCGATACCGGCCCGGTGACCCTGGAGGCCCCGCCCACTCCGATGCTGACCAAGCCCTTCTCGCCCGAGGATCTGCTGCTCAAGGTCCGCGAGGTGCTAGATGGATGAAGGGCCGGGCCCGGGTACGAGCGACGACAAGCGTCGAGTCCCGCGCTACAGCGTGTCGCTGCCGGTACGGATCAGGCTCAAGCGCTCCACCGTCGAGATGCTGACCAGCGAGGTCAGCCGGCACGGGGTCTTCGTCCGCAGCGACGATCCGATTCCTGTACGCCATCTGGTCCAGCTGACCCTGACGCTGCCCGATTCGAAGATCGTCGAGGTGATGGGCATGGTCGCGCGGATCGTCCGACCCGGCGAGGACGAGCCGAGCGGGCCCGGCATGGGCATCGACTTCTTCGCCATGTCGGCTGCGGCCAAGACCCACTGGGCCGAGTTCATCTACCGCCTGCGCCAGGAGGCGCTCGAGCTCGAGCAGAGGATCGAGGCCGAGGAGTCGTCCGAGTCCGGACCGGAGCCGCAGCTCCCCGAGGCTACGGGCACCGGGCTGGCCGGCACCGGGCTGCTGGTGAACCCCGACGACGCCGACATCCCCGGCCTCGCGGAGATCTTCGAGGAGATCCCCGAGGCGGTGATCATCCCCGACGGCCGCGACGAGGAGGTTCCGCCCGCGCTGATCGTGGGCGACGGCGACGAGCCGATACCGCCAGAGCCGGTGCGGCGCCGGGCGCCGAGATACACCGCAGCCTTCCTCGTCCGGCTCAAGGACCAGAACCTGCTGAAGACGTTCTACACTACTGACATCAGCACCGGCGGGATGTTCCTCAAGACGCCGCTGCTCAAGAGAGCCGGCGACGTGGTGGAGCTGTACCTGGTCCATCCCGAGACCGACCAGGAGTTCAAGCTCTCCGGCACGGTGAAGCGCGTGGTGTCCGAGGCGGCCGTCACCGAGCAGGGTCTGGGCATCGAGCTCGATCCGCTGGACGACGATCTCCGATGGACCCTGATCAACTTCATCGAGACCGGCGTCGGGGCCTTCGAGCCGAGCGAGGCGCCCGAGAAGCAGATGCTCGAGATCCTGCGGTCGGCGATCGAGCTGGCGCCCGATCACCCGCGCGCCCACGCCGCCCTGGCCGAGCGGTTGCTCGAGGACCACGAGGACGCCGAGGGCGCGATCGAGGCGTACGAGAACGCCCTCGACCTGGATCCCGACTTCCTCCCGGCCCACCGCGGGCTGCGGATCGCGTACGGCATGCTGGGCGACGCGGAGCGGGTCCAGCACCACCTGCGCGAGGTCAAGCGGATCCGGCAGGAGCGACCTGACGAGGACGAAGATTCAGAACTCTAGCCTGGTACGCTGAACACGGCAATATCGGCGTGGGGTGAGGTGCTGCAGGCTAGCGCCTCACAGCCCCAGGTGACCCGCCGTCAGCGTAGTCCGCGTGATCTCCAGCATCCCAACCCGCCGCTCGCCGTCGCGGCCGGTGCCCTTGCCCGCGTACCCCGGGTTGAAGAGCAGCACGCCGTCCTGCACCTCGTTCACCGCCTCGTGGGTGTGCCCGAAGACCAGCACGTCCGGCGGGTTCTCCCGCAGCTCCTTGAGGATGCCCGGATGCAGATTGCCCAGGTTGTCGTAGATGTGGCATAGCAGGATCCGCCGGCCGCCCAGCTCGACCAGCCGCTGCCGCGGATACTTCTCGTAGAACAGGTAGTCGCAGTTCCCGCACACGGCGTACACCGGCGCCAGCGCGCCGAGCTCGAGCAGCGTGTCCTCGTCCTCGAAGTCGCCGGCGTGCAGGATCGCATCCACGCCGTCGAACAGCTCGAACACCCGCGGATCGAGGTACCCGTGCGTGTCCGCGATGACGCCGATCTTCAAGGTGCCCTCAGTCCTCGCTGTGGTCGCGCAGCGCCAGGATCGCGGCCATCGCCTCCAGCACCTCCTTGGGTCCGGGCAGGCTGCCCTTCCCGTCCACGGTGCGATTGTGCTGACCCCGCGGTCCGTAGCGCGCGCCCACGCCCGTGGTGAACACCGCGCAGGTCGGCGCGCCCACGGCCACGGCCAGGTGCATCGGCCCGGTGTCGTTGGTCAGCACCGCGTCGCAGACCTCGAAGATCGCGGCCAGCTCCATCACGTTGGTCGGCGGCGCCACCGCGGACATCGGGATGCGCTCGGCCACGGTGTGGGCCAGGTCCTCCTCGCCGGGTCCCCAGGCCACGATGCAGCGCGCGCCGTGCTTCTCGACCAGGGTCCGGCCGACCGTGGCGAAGCGATTGGTCGGCCAGCGCTGGACCGCCTTGCGCCCGCCCGGGAAGATCGCCACCACCGGACCGATGGCCTCGCCGCGCAGGCCGGCGATCAGGCTCAAGGCCTGCTCGCGCTCGGCGTCCGCGCCGTCAAGGGCGTGGTACTCGGTGCGCGAGCTGGCCGGCTCGATATCGAGCGGCCCGAGCAGCGACCGCTTGTGCTCGGACTCGCGCACCTCGTCCACGGGCTGCAGCACCTCGACGACTTGATTGAGATACAGCCGCGCGGCGCCGCGGTCGTGGCCGATGCGAACCGGGGCGCCGGTGATGTACGCCAGCGCCGCCGAGGTGCGGCTGAACACCTGCGGGTGGCTGGCGTCGATCACCGCGTCGTACTGCGTGCGCCGCAGACCGCGCAGCAGCCCGAGATAGCGCAGCGGATGACTGAACAGATCCCGCTTGCGGAAGCCGTGGATCTCCGCCAGGTTGGGATTGCCCCGCAGCACGTGGGTGTAACGCGTGGCGACGAGCGCCTCGACCCTGCCCCCCTCGGGCATGGCCCGCGCCAGCGCACGAAACAGCGGGGTGGTCAGCAGCAGATCGCCCAGCCGCTCGTCGATGCGGATCACCAGCACCCGGGTGAGCTTGTCCGGCTTCTGCTTCCGCGGCGCACCGAAGAGGATCTTGAGCAATCCGACGAACAGTCTGGCCAGGATTCCGTGCCTACGCATGACCGGACTCCGGCGGCGGCTCGCCGAGCACCGCGGTGAAACGGCTGCACAGGGCCCGCGCGGTCCGCGGCGCTGCGCCGCAGTTCTGCTCGACCAGCTCCTTGGCCTGGCGGCGCAGCTTCTCGCGACGATCCTCGTCGAGCAGCCACTCCTCGAGCTGCACCGAGAAGTCCTCGGCCGTTTGACCCGGGACGGCGAGCTTGTGCTGGACCAGCATCCTGGCCTCGCGCGCGTTGTCGTAGGCCGGCCCGAACATGATCGGCGCCCCCCTTGATGCGGGCTCGAGCACGTTGTGAACGCCTTCGCCGAACCCACCACCAACATAGGCTATATCGGCGATCGCATAAAGCCCGATCAGCAGGCCGAAACGATCGACGATCACCACCTCGGGGCATGGCTCGCCCACCACAATCTGCGAGAAGCGTACACAGCTCAATCCCAGCGCCTCGACCGCATCCTCGATCTCCTCCAGCCGTCGCGCTGTCACCTCGTGCGGCGCGATGGCCAGGCTGAGCTCGGGCAAGGGCTCGCGGGCGGTGACCAGGGCCGGCAGCAGGTGCTGCTCGTCCTCGGGCCAGGTCGAGCCCGCGACCAGCCACAGCCGATCCGCGGGCAGCGGCAGGTCCGGCACGGACAGCTCCTCGGTCATCCGCGCCACCCGGTCGAAGCGCGGATCGCCGGTGAGCTCGAGCCGGTCCGCGGAGACTCCGAGATCGGCCAGGCGCTGGCGATCCGCCTCGGAGATCGCCCCGACATAGTCGAGCCGGCCATACAGATCGCGGTACAGCGAGCGCGGCGGACCGCTGGTCTTGCTCGATCCCGGACGCAGCGCCGCGCCGACCAGGGCCATCGGTATCTTGCGCGCCGCAGCCTCCCACACCATGTTGGGCCAGATGTCGTACTGGCTGATCAGGATCAGGCCGGGCTTGAAATCGTCGAGCAGCCGGTCCATGGCCTTCTTGCTGTCCGGCGGCAGGAAGGTGGCGAAGCGCACCTCCTCGCTGATCGTGCCGGCATGCCCCAGCGCCGAGGGCGAGGTGACCGTGACCAGGATGCGGCGGGGCAGCGGCTGGGCCGGCAGCTGGCGCAGTACCTCCTCGACCAGCAGCAGCTCGCCCAGCGAGGGCGCGTGAACCCAGATCCGCGCGCCGCCGCCCTCACCGGCGAGGTTGTCGGGCAGGCGCGTGCGCCACTCCCGGCGCCCCGCCAGCGCCTGCTTGAGGCGCGGCGAGAACATGGCGGCGATGCGGGCGAAGAGCTCCAGCAGCGGTCGGATCAGATATCGATACAGCACGCGCACGAGATCACCCGTTCCCCGGCGGAGATGCCAGGCCGAGCAGCCGCGCCGCGTTGTCGCCACAGATCAGGGCCCGCTCCTCGTCGGCAATCCCGGCCCTCTCGAGCTCCCCGGCGGTACGGGCCCAGCCCAGCAACGGGAAGTCCGTGCCCAGCAGCACCCTGTCCGCGCCGACCAGGTCGCAGGCCAGGCGGTAGATCCGCGGGCGATACAGGAAGGGCGAGGCCGCGGTGTCGAGATAGACGTCGGCCAGCACCTCGCGCACACGCTTGCGCAGCAGCGAGAAGAAGAACAGCCCGCCGCCCCAGTGACAGAGGATCACGGGCTGCCCCGGGATGGCCTCGATGAAGCGGTACAGGCTCGCCAGCGTCATCGGCGCCTTGCCCGGGTACTCGTGGCCCACCGGCTCGTTGGTATGCAGGCACAGCGTCTTGCCCTGCCCGCGGCAGACCGCGGCCAGCGCCTCCAGCGCCGGGCGAACGTCGCCGTCCAGGTCGCGGTCGTACACGCCGATCTCGCCGAGCAGGCGCGCGCCGGCCGCCAGCGCCCGCTCCGCCTCCTCGACCGCGCCGCTGGACAGCGGATGCACGCAGGCCGCCGGGATCAGGCGCCCCGGGAAGCGCGCCGCCGCCTCGAGCAGGTACTCGTTGTGTCGCCGGGCGAGCCCGGTGTCGCTCCAGGGGAAGCCGTACGCGACCGCGGCGTCGATCCCCGCCTCGTCCAGCGCGGCCACCGCCTCGGCCGCGCCGGCCATGCTCGCCGACTCGTCGTAGAGCAGACCGAACTGCTGGTCGCGAGTCCGGCACGCGGCCGGGTCGTCGCGGACCTCGGGCGGGAAGAGATGGATGTGAGCGTCGATGAGCACTCAGGCGCCCGCGAACTGGATCCCGTCGAAGACCAGGCTCGGAACCCGGGTCGAGCCGTACGGCCAGGGATCGTTGCCCACGGCGGTCAGCCGCTGCCAGACCTCCTTGTGGTTGCCCGAGATGTTCATCTCGGCCACGGCCTGGGTCCGCTGGCCCTTCTCGATCAGGGTACCGAACACTCCGAGCGAGAAGTCGCCCGTGGTGGAGTTCGAGTTGCCGCCGATGAAGCCGCGGACCAGGATCGCGCGCTCCATCCCTTCGATCAGCTGCTCCAGGCTCCTGTCACCGGGCGGCATCACCAGGTTGGACTGGCCGCCGGTTGTCGGCGGCATGCCGAGCTTCTTGCCGTAGTACGTGTCGATGTAGAAGTTCTTGAAGGTGCCCTTGTCGAACACGGGTATCACCCTGGCCGCGATGCCCTCCCCGTCGTAGAGCCGCGAGCCGAAGCCGCCGATCACGAAGGGATCGTCGGTCAGCGTCAGCAGGTCGCTGCCCAGCTTCTTGTCCACCATGCCCTCGAGGAAGCTCCGCTTCTGCTGCAGGGCCGAGCCGCTGGTGGCGCGCATGAGGTAGCCCAGGAAGCGCCCCACGGTGCGGTTCTCCACGATCATCGGCAGCTTCTCGGTGGGCAGCTTCCTGGCCCCGCAGCGCGCCAGCGCGTAGTCCGCCGCGTCCTGGCCCACCCGGGCCGCCGGCACCAGACCGCCGCGGGTACGTGAGCCGCCCACGGCCCAGCCCGACGGCCGCTTGTCGCCCTCGTCCTGTATCGAGAGCTCGACCCAGCCCCAGAACTCGGTGCCTCGCCGGCTGCCCTCGAAACCGTTGGAATGCAGCTTGTAGCTCTCGCCCTCGCTCTCCTCGTAGTTGCCCTCGGCCTGGATCGCATTGTCACCGGCCGCCGCCAGCGCCGCGGCCTCGATCGCGGCCGCGTACTCGTTGCGTTCCCGGGGCGTCACCGAGCCGACCGCCGGATCGTAGAGCTCGAGGTCGATCTCCTTGCGGCCCTGGTACAGCGACGGGTCCGGCATCACGCGGTACTGATCCGGCTTCATCGCCCCGGCCATCGCCACGACCGTGTCGAGGAACTTGTCCACGGCCTCGGGCCGCAGGTCGTTCGTCGAGGACGAGGAGTACTGGCCGTCGATGTACACGTGCACACTCAGATTGCGCTGACCCGCCTCCTGGATCTTGTCCGTCCGGCCCTTGCGGAAGGTCACCGTGGTCTCGCGGGAGCGCGAGGCGCCCACACGCACGCCCTTGGCCCCGCGCTTCCTGGCGCCTTCGAGGGCCCGCTGGGCGATGTCCTTCAGCTCCTGGTTCACGATGTCACTCATGACTGCACCCCGCCAACCGTGATCGCCGAGACCTTGGTCGTGGGCAGCCCGAACCCGACGGGTACGCCCTGGCCGTCCTTGCCGCAGGTACCGCCGCCCTCCTCGATCTTCTGGTCGTTGCCGACCATCACCACCTTCTTCAGCGTGTCCGGTCCGTTGCCGATCAGGTTGACGTCCTTGATCGGAGCGGTGAGCTTGCCGTCCTCGATCATGTGACCGGTCTTGACGTAGAAGCTGTAGTCGCCGGCGCCGATGGTCACCTGGCCGTTGGAGAAATCGACCGCGTAGATCCCCTTCTTCACCGACTTGATGATCTCCTCGGGATCGTGCGGCCCGCTCTCCATGGTGGTGACCCGCATCCGCGGGATCGGCGCACAGCGGAAGTCCTGCCGCCGGCCGTTGCCCGTGGACGCGAGCTTGAAGTGCTGGGCGCTGATACGGTCGTGGAGGTAGCTCGACAGCACCCCCTTGTCGACCAGCACGGTCCGCTGTCCGGGCACGCCCTCGTCGTCGACGTTGATCGCGCCGCGCGCGTCGTTGACCAGCGCGGTGTCCACGATCGTCACGAAATCCTCGGCGATCTTCTGGCCCAGCATCTCGGAGAAGATAGAGATCTTCTTGCGGTTGAAGTCGGCCTCGAAGCCGTGGCCCATCGCTTCGTGAAGCAGGATGCCCGAGGTCCCCGGCGCCAGCACCACCGGCATCTCACCTGCCGGCGGCTTGATCGCGTCGAACATCAGCACGGTGCGCCGCACGGCCTCGGCCGCGATCGAGTCGAGGAAGCTCTCCGGGTAATAGTCCGGCCCGCGGCGCTGGGCCCGCGAGAAGTAGTTGGTCTCGCGCTTGCCGTCCTTCTCGGCCACGCAGGTGGCGTAGAGGAAGGTCATCGGCCGGGTGTCCTCGACGAACACGCCGTCCGAGTTGGCCACGGCCATCACCTCGTCCTCGTCGCCGAACCAGGCCGAGGCCTTGATCACCGTCGGGTCGCCCGCGGCGACCTTCTCGCCCACGCGCCGCGCGATGGCGATCTTCTTCTCCGGCGGCACGTCGAGCCACACGCGCTGCGCGGCGTACAGCTTGGGGATCTCGACGCCGCTGAAGCCGGCCGGCGGCGTACCCGCCGGGCCCGAGGCGATGGCCGCCGCGGTCTCGGCCGCCTTGGCCAGCCGCTCGGCGGTCAGTTCCTCGGTGTACGCATAACCCGTCTGGTCGCCCTTGAGCACGCGCACGCCGGCGCCGAGATCGATGCGCGCGTACGCGCGGTTGACCTGGCCGTCCTCGAAGCCGATGTAGTCCTTGATCCGGTGCTGCAGGAACACCTCGCAGAAGTCGCCGCCGCTGTGAAGGCCCTTCGCGATGGTGCGACGTAGCATCTCGGCGTCCACGCCGAAGGTTGCGGCGAAGTACCCGCCCGAGCCCGCGCCCTGAGCGGACGGCTTGCGGCCGGCCTCGGGCCCGGCGCAGGCGGCGAGCAGCGTCGGCCCGGCGGCCACGGCCGCGGCCCCGGCCGCGCTCTGCTTGATGAAGTGACGTCGGTCGATCGGTTTCATGAAGAACCTCCGGGAAAACCCGTTATCCCATGATTTCTACGAGTACTCGCTGCGATCGTCAAGTGCCGCGGCGTTGCGCTTGACCTCGCGCCGCTCCGAGACTATGAGCGTGTGAGCCAGGGCGCTGCCGCAGGAGGTTCATTCATGGTCGAGGGCGCGACGCCGCGCATCACCCTGCGTGAGATCTTCGGGCTCACGCCGCTGATACCGGCGCTGCAGGACGGCTGGCACTCCATCGCCGGCAACCCGTACGACCCGCCCAGCCGCTGGGGCCTCAGCTCGCTGCGCATCTTCAAGCCCACGATCGGGCTGCCCGCCTGGCTGGGCCGGCGCCGCCCCGACCGCCGAGTGCCGATCTACAACTTCTTCAACCGCTCCCCGCATCCGCTCGACGAGGGTTACTCGGTGCGCGTGACCCATGCGCGCGACGTGCAGGGCGGCCATTTCACGTACGACGGCCACTTGGGCACCGACTTTGCCGTGCCCGTGGGCACCACCGTGGTGGCCGGCGCGCCGGGCCGCGTGCTGCGCGTGCGCAACGACCTCGGCCACGGCGGGCTCAAGGTCTGCATCGACCACGGCGGGGGCCTGTTCACCACCTCGAGCCATCTCTCGCGGGCGCTGGTGCGCGTGGGCCAAACCGTGCGCCGCGGCGAGCCGGTGGGGCTGTCCGGCGCCTCGGGCGTGGAGCTGATCCTGTTCTTCCCCTGGGTGGCGCCGCACCTGCACTACAACGTGTGGCTCGACGGGCAGCCGGTGGACCCCTTTGCCGCGCCCGGCACCGGAGAGGTGCCGATATGGCGCGGCGGCGACCCGCGTCCCTGGGACGGCGTCGCCGTGCCCGAGGACGAGGCCTTCCGTCCTAGCGAGTGGGATGCCGAGGGCGTGGAGGCGTCGATCCAGGCCTGCCGCGACCCTGCGATCCGCGAGCGGGCGCGCGCCCTGCCCTCGCTGGAGCTGCAGGCCGCAGAGATGCTGATCATGCGCAACTTCCGCTCGGCCTGCTTCGAGCGCTTCCCGCGGATGTACAGAGAGCGCGGCGAGCGCCGATCCTGCCTGGACCTGCCCTTCAGGCGAGAGGACTTCGTGGGCGTGGCCATGCCCGGGGAGTGAGCCGCTACTTCACCTCGGCGTCCACGGCCGCGGTGAGCTTCTTCAGCACCTGCTCGGCCCGGGCCTTCTTGAAGGTGCCCTGCCCGGTGAGCTTCCTCTGCATGTTGGCCTTGATCGTGCGGCGCACGGCCTCGATGTCCATGCAGACCAGCGCGTGGCCCATGCCGGTCTTCGGGTCGACCCAGTTCTCCTCGACATCGGAGCCGACCAGAAAGCCGTCGGTCAAGATGCGCGTGATCGTGCGGACATACTTTTGCTTCTTCATCTTGCCCGTGAGGTCGTTCTTGACGTCGGCGTACGTCTTGCTGACCACGGTCTCGACCGTGGTGCCGAACTCGCGCATCAGCTCGGAGCGTGCCTTATGGACCGCCTTCTTCACGACCACGCCCGGGTTGTCGCTCCTGGCCCGGGCTGCAGCGCAGAGCTTGCCCGGCTGCTCGGGCTTCTCGATCCAGGCCGGCCGGCCCGACGCGGCCGCTGCAGCTCGCACTCCGGACCCGCTACCCGGCATCGGCGACTCCGGATCGCCTCCGGTGAGCAGCGACTCCACGAACCCGGGCAGCGCGCCGAGCAGCGCCTGCTCATCGCCCTGGAGCTTGCGGAAGACCCGGCTCGAGATCCGCGCCTTCTTGATGCTGATCAACTTCAGGTTGATGGCGATCGTGCTGCCCTCGCGCTCCACCCAGCCGCTGAGGAGGTACTCGGCATCGAGCTTGTGATCCCGGGCACCCGCCGTCTCCAGCTGCTTTGCCATGGCCTCCACATCGGCCTGGGTGATCACCTCGTGGGTGCCGATGCGACGGATCTCGCCGGCGATGGCGGCGGTCAGAACGTCGAGCCGGGGGTCGTGCTCCAGCCTTCCGCTGCTGCGGTCGGCGATCTCCATCAAGGCGATACGCGGCCGCTCCGCGGCGAACGCGGGCAGGCCGAGGCAGAGCGCGAGTGTGACGATGGCGGTGCGCATGATCACCTCCTGGCGCTTGAGAGGGGGACGGACCTCACTATCTGTCCTTTCGGGCACTTCCCCGGTCAAGTCAAGAGGTTTCGCTGAACCGCAGCGTGTTTCGGCGAGAGCTGCCGCTCCCTTGGCTCAACGCTGCATCCCGAAGGCTAGGAGATGGCGCACAACCACGGCACCGCTTCGAGGCTTTGGGAACCGTATCGGTCTTGTCACCGCACACAGGCAGTCCTGCACGCGCGGGTCCCGCAACGTCGCCCGGCGCCGCAGCACGCCCGTATCCCGGACGAGGCCATCCTCGACGATCGTGAACCTGATGGAGACCTTGCCTCTCAAGGCCGGTCTGTGCGCGAGCTGTCGCTCGTAGCAATAGTAGAATCTGGGGTGGTAGCGCTTGAGAACGTGTTCCACGATCGACTTCTTGTAAGCACCCTATCGCGATAGCGAAGACGATGCGCCTTTTCACAATCCAGCCATCCCCAGAGCCCGGTATTGCACCTCGGCAAGTACTCGAAGAACCCGACGGTAGCCATTTCCGACAGTAACTAGACTGGATAACAGCGCACCGACAAAGACGCGGCGCTCTCCGGACACGGCTTCAGCCCTGGGAGGCGAACAACAGCGGGTAGCGCACCACCACGATGCCGTGCTTGGGCCGCGGGAACTTGATCCGCTGGATCACCCGGCACACGCAGTCCTGGACCTGCTCGTCCTCGAGCGTGGTGGAGGACGGGAGCACGTACGCCTCGCGCACCCTGCCCCTGTTGCCGATGATGAACTCGACCTTGACCTTGCCCTCCAGGTGCGGCTTGGTCACGAGCTGCAGCTGGTAGCAGTGACGCAGCTGTGCGTAGTGGCGCTTGAGCACGCGATCAACGATCGCCCGGGGCAGCGAGCCGCGAACCTCGCCGGTGAAGGCCGGGCCGTCCGGGATCTCGATCCGCCGACGCTTCAGGCGGGTGCCCGCGCCCGGGTCGTATCCGGGCAGGCCCCTCCGCCCGCGGCCGTACGTGGCAATGCCGCTCAGCGCGATCCCGTGGCCCCCGCCGCCGGTGTCCGTGCCATAGAGCGCCAGGCCGTTTGTTCCGTGCCTGTCAACGCCCTCGGGCCCGTGCAGCGTGCCCAGGTTCTTCTCCAGGTCGCCGGACAGGCCGCCGCCGAACACGGCGTCGAGGTCCGCATTGCCGGCCGAGCGCTGGAGGATCTCGAGGATACCGTGGCTCTGTGCGATCTCGGTGTCGCGCAGCGCCCGGCGCGAGGTGCCCCTGGCGTTCACGACCTGGCTCGCCTCCGTGCCGATCCGACCCGCATCGCCGGGCGGCGGATCGCTGGGTCGCGGCAGTGCCTGGCGCGGCTTCAGCTCGGGCTGCGGCTCGGGCTCTGGCCGGTCCGGCCTGGGCGTGGCCAGCAGGATCTTCTCCGCGAAGCGGTCCGGCACGGACCGGGCGGGCCGCAGCACGCTGTACCCGTGCAGCGAGGCCGTGCCGAGCACGCCGCCCACGCCGGCGAGGCTGAGCAGCAGGATCGCGGCAAAGGTCCAGTTCACGGCCCTGACGAGCGACTCGCGCACCGGACGGGTGCGGGCGATCTGCCGGATGAACAGGGTCACCGGGCCCAGGGCCAGCAGGACCTGGTCGTCCGGCTCCAGCGGCAGGTCAAAGGCGGGCTGCTCGGCCGAGCTCAGGAGCAGCGAGGGCATGCCGAGGTACCCGGCGCAGACCTCGGCGAGCGGGATGCGCCGGCCCCGGCGCTCGAGATAGCCCTCCATCCCGTGGGTCAGGCCCAGCACCGGGCCGTCGCGGTCGGCGCGAAGCAAGGGAAACGGATCGCGCGGCAGCAGCTCCGCGGGCAGGAAGTGCCGGCAGCTCCTGCCCTCGCCGAAGAGCACCTGCCGGAATCCCTTGCGATACTGGGTCACGCCCTGCAGGGTGTCGCCCCAGAGGATCTCCCGGACCTCGAGCACCCGCTCGCCGCGGCGCTCCCCGCTCCGGGTCTCGGGGATCAGCGCCGGGTTGATCGCCGCCTCGGTCCAGTCACAGCTCGTCGCCTGGCCTGCCATGGTCCTGCTCCTCCGGCCCGAGCGGCCGACTGGGCACTGTGTTTTCTGGAGGTTGGACAGCGGGGAAGGCGGAAAGGTTCCCGGAAGAATCAGGGTTTGTGATCAGGGTCATAGACGGTATAGTGGCATCGCCATACCAGACAGATGCAGTCAATCAGCCGGCGCACCCGGCTGGAGGAAGGGAGAGGAAATGAGAGTGTCCAAGGGACTGTACATGGGTTCGATCATCGGCGGGCTCGTCGGGGGGATGATCCTCGCCATCCTCGGCGTGGTGTTCGCCCTCGACCGGGCCATGGACGAGGCCGCGCCCGTGTTCTTCATCCTGGCCTTCCTGGCCATGGTGTACGGCGGCGTGATGTGGTGCATCTTCCTGCACAAGATCTGGAAGTCGATCCAGGACGGGCACGCCCGGACCACGCCGGGCAAGGCCGTGGGCTTCCTCTTCATCCCCTTCTTCAACATCTACTGGCAATTCGTGGCGATCCACGGCTTCGCGCTGGACTACAACGCGTACGCGGACCGGTACAACCTGCAGTCCAAGCGGCTGCCCGTGGGCCTGTTCCTGACCAGCCCGATCCTGGTCTGCTGCTCGATCGTGCCGTACCTCGGCACGCTGGCCTCGCTGGCCAACATGGTGCTGATGATCCTCATCGTGAACTATGCCGCGGATGCGGTGAACGCGATCCCGGCGGCGGGCGCGGCGCCGGTGCCAGCCCAGCCCCAGCCGCCCGCGGCCCAGCCGCCCGCGCCGATCGGCTAGCCCGGCCCAGAGGTCGGAAACACGCCGGTCTGGTTGAACTCCCGCACCGCGGCCGCGAGCAGCCGCGGCAGGTCGGTCTGCAGCAGCACCACACCCGAGTCCACGTACTCCTGCCACGCCGAGTAGTCGCCGCTGGCGGCCAGGTCGTCGGCCTCGCCGAGCACGTCCTGCTGCACCTTGAGCCCGGCCGCCTGCAGCGCCTCGGCCAGCGCCGGCCAGGGCCGGTCGTGGCTGATCTCCACGATGGTCACGTCGGGCAGGTCCAGCAGCGTGGGCTCGATCGAGGCGCCGCTGCTGATCGCGGGCATCACCAGCAGCCGCGGCTCCCCGGCCTTCATCTGCGCCAGCACGCTGCGGCTCGCGTCGCGCACCACGGCCTGCTCGAAGAAGGCGCCCTCCTGGATCTCGGCCAGCACCAGGTCCCAGCGCTCGCTCTTCTGATCCACGTACAGCATCACGCCCAGCTCGCGGGCCAGGGCGAGGGCCTCGGTGAACAGGGGCACCTGCTGCGTCTCCGGGTCGTCGGGATCGGCGCGGCTCAGGGTCAGCGCCCGGATCTCGGCCAGGGTCAGCTCGCTGACCTCGCCGGCGCCGTCGGTGGTGCCGTCGACCGAGGAGTTGTGCACCAGCACCACGGCCTCGTCCGCGGTGTGCCGGGTGTCGACCTCGACCAGCTCGGCGCCGACCTCGGCCGCCCTGCGGATCGCGGCCAGCGAGTTCTCGGGCAGCTCGGTGTGATCGCCGCGATGCGCCGCGACCATCAGCCGCGTGCATCCGGGATCGCGCAGACACTCTGCCTGCGTGGAGACTGCCGGCGGGCTCTCCGAGGTACAGCCGGCCAGCGCCAGCAGGGCCGGTACCAGGAGGCGTGGGAGGCGCATCCGCGCTAGCGGCCCTTGAAGCTCGGCGGCCGCTTCTCCATGAAGGCCATCACCGCCTCCTTGAGGTCCTCGGAGGGCAGCGTGACCGCGCTGCGGCCGGCCACGTACTCCAGGCCGTCCTCCACGCTGCGGCCGCGGCCGAAGTTGAGCACCTGCTTGGCGCCCTGCACGGCCAGCGGCGCGTTGGCCGCGATGGCCTGCGCCAGCTCGTCGGCCGCCGCGTACAGCGCATCGGCATCCGGGTACACCGCGTTGACCAGCCGCATCCGCTCGGCCAGCTCGGCGCCGAAGTCCTCGCCCGTGTACACCAGCTGTCGAGCCCAGCCCTCGCCCACGATCCTGGGCAGGCGCTGCAGCACGCCCACGTCGGCGATGATCGCCATCCTCGCCTCGCGCACCGAGAAGACCGCATCGGCCGTGCACAGCCGTACGTCGCAGGCCACGATGAAGTCGAGGCCGGCGCCCACGCAGAAGCCGTGGATCGCGGCGATCACCGGCTTGCGGCAGACCTCGGGCGCCGACACCGCGGTCTGGCCCTTGGTGATGAAGCGGTGCACCGCGGTGCGGTCGGCGGCGCCGCCGTCGCCCTGGACCATCTGGGGCAGCATCTCGGCCGCGGCCATCAGATCCAGCCCGGCGCAGAAGCTCTTGCCCCGGCCGGCGAGCACTATCGCCCGCACCGAGTCGTCGCGATCCAGCTCCTCGAACAGCGGCGCGGTCTCGCGCCAGAAGTCGGGCCCGCAAGCGTTGCGCTTCTCCGGACGGTTCATGAATACCCACGCCACGCTGTCGCGGCGCTCTATCTCGTAGAACCTGTAATCGTCGGCCATGCTGGAGTTCCTCCTGATTCTCAAGCGACCTATACCCGCCCCCGCGCCCGATCGCAAACTCCTTGAAATGTACCGGGGCCGTGGTTAGGTTGCTCCATCGTCGGGGAGGAGCAGAATGACTGACGAGAAGCAGCTCGCGATCGAAACCCTGGTGCTGCACGCGGGCCACGAGCCGGACTCCGAGACGCTGTCGCGCGCCGTGCCGATCTACCAGACCACGAGCTACCTCTTCCGCGACACCGATCACGCGGCCAGGCTGTTCGCGCTCGAGGAGTTCGGCAACATCTACACCCGGATCATGAACCCCACCACCGACGTGCTGGAGAAACGGCTGGCCGCGATCTCGGGCGGCAGCGGCGCGCTGTGCACCGCCTCGGGCATGGCCGCGATCTTCTACGCCGTGGCCGGCATCACCTCGGCCGGGCAGAACATCGTCAGCGGCCAGAACCTGTACGGCGGCACGATCACGCTGTTCACCCACACCCTGAAGCGCTTCGGTATCGAGGCACGCTTCGTCGACGCCCGCGATCCGGCGAACTTCGAGGCCGCGATCGACGAGAACACCCGCCTGCTCTACCTCGAGTCGATCGGCAACCCCAGGTGCGGAGTCGACGACATCCCGGCCGTCGCCGAGGTCGCGCACCGCCACGGCCTGCCGCTGATCGTGGACAACACGGTCTCGCCGCCGCCGATCTTCAGCCCCTTCGATCACGGCGCCGACATCATCGTGTACTCCCTGACCAAGATCCTCGGCGGCCACGGCAACAGCATCGGCGGCGCGATCGTGGAGAAGGGCGACTTCGACTGGAAGGCCACGGGCCAGTTCCCCGAGATCACCGAGCCCGATCCAAGCTATCACGGAGTCAACTTCTGGGACGCCTTCGGCAACCACGAGTCCGCCGTAAGGCCGGGGCTGGCGTACGTGCTCAAGCTGCGCACCGGGCTGCTGCGCGACACCGGCGCCGCGCTCTCGCCGATGAACAGCTTCCTGATCCTGCAGGGCGTGGAGACCCTGCCCCTGCGCGCGCGGCAGCACTGCGAGAACGCGCAGCGAGTGGCCGAGTTCCTCGAGGGACACGCGAGCGTGCTGTGGGTCAACTACGCCGGCCTGCCCGGCCACGCCGATCACGAGCGGGTGGAGCAAATGATGCCGCTGGGCCCGGGCGCGGTGTTCGGCTTCGGCATCCGGGGCGGGATCGAGGCCGGCCAGAAGTTCATCGAGTCGGTCAAGCTCTGCTCGCACCTGGCGAACATCCTCGACGCCCGCACGCTGGTGATCCACCCGGCGAGCACCACGCACCAGCAGTTCGAGCCGCGCGAGCAGGCCGCGGCCGGTGTGGAGCCCGAGCTGATCCGCATCTCGGTGGGCATCGAGCAGGTAACCGACATCCTCGCAGACCTGGACCAGGCGCTGAAGGCCTCGCAGAACTGATCGCTCGCAGGGCTTGCCCTGAAGCCGAAAATCCTGTCTACTCTCCGGCGAAAGCGCACCGGAGGGGAAATGTACGACATCGTCAGGGCCGAGCAGCTGGCGGTGGGAGTCCTGCGCTACACCATCCAGGCGCGGCCGATCAGCAGCAAGCAGAACGTGGGCCAGTTCCTGCTGCTGCGTGTTGATCCGTACAGCGAGTGGATCCCCCTCACCATCGCCGATGCCAACCCGGTCGAGGGCACGATCAGCGTCGTGTGCCAGGTCAACGACCGCCGAACCGATCGCCTCTCCCGGAAGTGGGAGGGCGACCAGATCTCGGACCTGCAGATCGCCCAGTCCATGACCGTCACCGATCAACGGACCGGCGCCCGCTCGTTCGACTTCCACCCCGTGGGCCGGCTCAGCAGGATCACGCGGCCGCCCTCGGGCGCGACGCAGGACGCGACCGTCGGCCTGAGCCCCGACCTTCCCGGCGAACGACGGCCTCTCGGAAGGCTGGTGCTGCCCGTGCTGGCCATCGGCTTCCTGGTGTTCGGCGTGGCCGTGCTGGTGTACGTGGGCCTGCGCTTCTCCCTTGGCGACGAGCCCGATGTGGTGCAGCGCGGGGCGATCCGCATCGAGTCGTCGCCCCCCGGCGCGTACATCAACGTGGACGGCGTGGAGCGCAGCCAGGTCACCCCGGCCACGGTCGACGGCATGCTGCTCGACGTGAGCCACTACATCAAGGTCTCCAAGGCCGGACACTTCGCCGAGGTCGCCGAGGTTATGCTCTCGGCCGACTCCCCGATGAAGACCGTCACCGTGAGTCTGCAGAAGCACCGTTTGGCCAAGGGGATGCTCCGCGTGGTCACCGAGCCGTCGGGCGCCACGCTGTTCATCGACGGGCAGCGCCAGCCCGATACAACGCCCTGTACCATCGCCGGCATCGGCCTCGGCGTGAGCCACCGGCTGCGTGTCGAGCGGGTGGGCTATCGCCGGATCTCCACCGAGTTCAGGGTCGACGACGCCCACGAGCTGCTCAAGCTGCCCCTCACGCTCGAGCCGATCGCAGAGAAGCTGCCGCCCAGCGAGCCGGTCGCAGAAGTGGAACAGGCAAAGCCCAAAGGGGGGATGACGATCACGGCGAATCTGCCCTGCGAGGTGCGGATCGACGGCAAGGTCGTCGGCCGGACGCCGCTCGAGGAGGCGCCGCTCGACGTCGGCGAGTACCAGCTCAAGCTGGTGAACTCCCAGGAGAGCTTCGAGAAGACCTACAGGCTCACCATCGAATCCGGTCACACGGTGAGGCAGCACTTCGAGTTCAAGAAGGCCAGCGTGACCTTCGTGGCCCTGCCCGCCACCGAGATCTTCCTCGGCGATCGCAAGCTGGGCCAGGTGCCGATGCCGCCGATCTCTTTGTACGAGGGTGAGTACACCTTCCGGGCGGTCGATACCCAGCTGGGCCAGGAGCAGTTCGTATCGGCGACCGTGGTCGCGGGCATGGGCAACTCGGTGGACATCGACTTCAGCAAACCGGGTCCGGAGACGGAGGAGGAGTAAGCGGTGAAGTACCGGATCTTGCTGGCCGAGAAGCTCTCGGACGACGTGTTTCGCCTCGTGATCGATGCTCGCGACATCGCGCGCAGCAAGGATCCGCGAGAGAACTTCATTCTCGGCGTGAACGACCAGGGCGAGCGCATCCCGCTGGCGATCGCCGACGTGGATCCGGACAAGGGCACCATCGTCGTGATCTTCCAGGTCGCCGGACCGGCCACCGAGCGGCTGGCCTCGCTGCGCGAGGGCGACGAGATCCCGAACCTGCAGGTGGACCAGCGCCGCGCCCCGGGGGGCGGCGCCAAGCCGGCGGTGCTCATCGCGATCTCGGTGCTGCTGGCTCTGCTCGCGGCCGGCGGTGTGGTCGCCTTCCTGATGTTCGAGCGGGCCCATCCGGAGCCCGGGCCGGCCGGGACCGCCTCTGCGGCCCCGGCCGACGATCCCTCGGCCGCGGCGCCGCGCGGCGCGAGCGGCATCATCCAGGTGACCTCGCGGCCCGAAGGCGCGGTGGCCTTCGTCGACGGCGAGGTGCGCTGCAAGGCCACGCCGTGCAAGATCCGCGGCGTGGCGGCGGGCGAACACGAGCTGCGTCTGGAGAAGGCCGGGTACGAGCCGCAGACCAGGCGCGTGCGCGTCGAGGGCGGACGTCCTGCGACCCGGATCGCGATCTCGATGAAGCGAGCCGGTCCCGAGCCGGGCGGGACCGCGGCGCCGGCGCCCAAGGGCCCGGTGGGCTACCTCTCGATCGCCACCATCCCGCCGGTGGAGGTCCAGGTCGACGGAGAGACGATCGCGCTGTCGCCGGTGATCAAGCACCCGCTGCCGCCCGGCGAGTACAAGGTGCGGCTCTACGACGAGGAGGCCTGGCTCGATCAGGTCTTCCCGGTGACGATCAAGAAGGGCCAGACCACGCAGGAGCACTTCCGCTTCGGCAAGGGGCAGCTCGAGATCAGAGCGATTCCCGGGATCGAGATCTTCATCGGCTCGCGCCGGGTCGGCATGACCCCGCTCGAGCCGATCACGCTGTACACCGGGGCGTACATCGTGCGGGCCAAGGACGAGACGCTGAACCGGGACGCCAGCTTCACCACCACGGTGATCGGCGGGAAGAAGATCGTGCTGCCGATCGATCTGCGGGGGAGCTGGGAACCGTAGGTGCCCGGATCTCCGCGGGTTTCCAACCCGCGGCGGTTTCCCTCACTCCCCGGCCAGCGCCTCCCACTCACCGATCAGCGCCTCGATCTCCTCGCCCAGGGCCCGGCGCTCGCGCTCCAGCCCTGCCAGCCGCTCCGCGTCGCTGGCCAGACCCGGCCCGGCCATCTGCTCCTCGAGCTCGGCCTGGCGGATCTCGAGCTCGGCGATCTGCGCTTCCAGCTCGGCCAGCCGGCGCTCCCGCCGCTGCCGGGCGCGCCGCTCGCGCTTCTCCTCCTCGCGCGCGGCGATGCGCGCCGCCTTGGCCTCGTCCCGCGCTCCGTGCACAGGAGCCTGCCCGCCGGCCGCGGTGTCGTAGATCCGCCCCCCGGCCGCGGCCTCGACCTGGGCCGCGGCCTCGGCGTCCTGCTCGCCGGCCTTGCGGCGGGCCAGGTCCTCGTAGTTGCCGAGATGCTTCACGGCCGCGCCCTGTCCCACCTCGACCACCTTCTCGGCCAGGGCGTTGATGAAGTGGCGGTCGTGGCTGACGAACACCAGCGTGCCCGGGAAGCTCTCCAGCGCGTCGAGCAGCACCTCCTTGGACGTCAGGTCGAGGTGGTTGGTCGGCTCGTCGAGCAGCAGCACGTTGTTGCGCCGAAGCAGCATGCGCGCCACGGCGAGCCGCGTACGCTCGCCCCCAGAGAGCACGCCGACCTTCTTCTCGATGTCGTCGCCCGAGAAGAGGAAGGCGCCGAGCAGGTTGCGCAGCTGCGGCACCAGATCGTGCGGGCACTCCTCGAGCAGCAGCGAGTACACCGTGGCCTGCGGATCCATCCGCACCGGCGCGTCCTGGGCGAAGTGCTCCAGCGCGACCCGCGTGCCGACCTTGCGCCGGCCCGCCTGCAGCGCCTCCTCGCCGGCGAGGATCCGCATCAGCGTCGATTTGCCCGCACCGTTGGGGCCGACCAGGGCGATGCGATCGCCGCGCTCGAGCAGGAATTCCAGATCGCCGAAGACCTCGTTGTCGGCGTACGCCTTGCGCACGCCCTCGAGCTCGAGCACGCGCTGGCCGCTGCGCGGCGGCGCCGGGAAGCGGAACTTGATCCGCCTGGGCAGGGCCGGCGGCGGCGCGAGCCGCTCCAGCTTTTCCAGCGTGCGCACCCGGCTCTGCACCTGACGCGCCTTGGACTCCTTGTAGCGGAAGCGCTCGATGAAGCGCTCCATGCGGGCGATCTCGTCCTGCTGGTGGCGGTACGCCTTGAGCTCCAGGTCACGGCGCTCGGCCTTCTGTTTCTCGTAGCCGGTGTAGTTGGTGCCATACTCGTACAGCGCGCCGGCCTCGACCTCGGTGATGCGATCGACCGTCACGTCGAGGAAGTACCGGTCGTGGCTGACCAGCACCACGGCGCCCGGATAGTCGCGCAGGAACTCCTCCAGCCAGTTGCGGGCGTACAGGTCGAGATGGTTGGTCGGCTCGTCGAGCAGCAGCAGGTCCGGAGCGTCGAGCAGCAGCTTGGCCAGGCCGATGCGCATCTGCCAGCCGCCGCTGAACTCCTCGCAGGGCCGCGCCCGGTCCGCGGCGGGAAAGCCCAGGCCCTCGAGCACCTCCTTGGCCCGGACCTCCAGCCCGTACCCGCCACGGGCCTGGAAGCTGTGCTCCAGCTCGCCGTAGCGCTCGAGCAGGGCCGGGTCCTCGGGCTGCTCGGCCATCCGCGCCTCGAGCGCGCGCATCTCCTGCTGCAGGGCCAGGGTCTCGGCGCTGACCAGCAGTACCTCGTCGAGCACGCTGCGGCCCCCTTTGTGCGCCAGCCCGTCCTGGGGCAGGTACCCGGTGCGCCAGTCCCTGGGCAGCGAGCGCCGGCCCTCGCCCGGCTCGAGCAGCCCGGCCGCCACCTTGAGCAGCGTGGTCTTGCCCGCGCCGTTGGCGCCGACCAGGCCCAGGCGCTGCCCCGCGTTGACGTGCCAGCTCACCCGGTCGAGCACGTCGCGCGCGCCCAGGGTGACGGTGATGGCGTCCAGGTCGAGCATCAGCCCTACTCTAGTGACTTGCGGATGGAACCGTACTGCTACGTCATCCGATGATCTCGTTCAGGCCCTCGACCACCTGGGCCAACTCCTCGGGAGTGGCCCGGCCCAGCTTCCGGCCGATGCGATCCACGGAGAGCGTCCGGATCTGGCTGATCTTGGCCCACGACGTCTTGGGCAGCCCCTTGGATTCGAGCTCCAGGGTCAGGGGAAAACCGGCCCGCTGCGGCTGGCCGGTGATCGCCACGGCAATCACCGTGCCTGACCGCTCGTTGAACACGTCCTGGCTGAGGATCAGCACCGGCCGGTGACCCGCCTGCTCCCGACCTCGAACCGGATTGAGGTCGGCCCAGCGGATGTCGCCCCTCAGTACTCGGGCCATCGGTCGAGCTCCCCGGAGATTCCGTCCTCGGCGAGCGCCTGCTCCTCGTCCGGGTCCAGCCTGGCGCACTCCCGTGCCAGGCGACTCCGCGAGAGCCGAGCGAGCTTCTCCTCCACCGCCGCCTGGATTGCCCGGCTGCGGCTCGGAAACACCCGCCGCTTGACGAGGCGATCCACGTGCGCGAGCGTCTCGCGATCGAGGGTGATGGCGATCTTTGCCACGCCCATCGCATACCTCCGGGTAGTACCATATGTCATACCAGGGTATCGGTCAAGCCCCGGCGCCTGACTGCTCCACTGAGCGCCTGGCACCCTTCACCACCACCACTGCCGATCACGTACGACGCCGGATAGGTCTCCCAGCCCTGCTCGTACAGCGTCTTCCCGCTCACGGATCACCTCCGGGGTGTGCCCGTTCCTGGTTAGCTCAATCCGGGGTTCCGCGCAAGGATTGCGACGCATGACGCGCCGCATGACGCACTTTCACAGGTCTTGCGTCTCAACCACCCGTCATCACTGGACTCTGCTGTCGCGCCATGACGCGCACCATGACGCGCCAGCCAGCCAGTGAGATTTCTCCACCAAGCGCCTGGCACCTTCTCGCGCACCTCTTCACCGACACCCCGTTGACAAACCGGCCACCAGGTCGCTAGTTAATTCCCGATAGCGGGTCCCTGTTCTCCGGGGAGGTAATCTTGAGCGAGCACGACGGAAACAAGACCGACGAACCCAAGCGCATCGCACTCGAGCCGGACGACGTGCTCGGACCGGACAGCCCCGAGCGCCGCTCCGGCGACAAGTCCGAGATGGTCAAGATCGACGAGCGCATACCCGGCCGGCTGTTCGTGCTGCCCCACCCCGAGCTGGTGCTGTTCCCGGGCATGATGGCTCCGCTGACCTTCGAGGAGGGTCCGCTGCTGCGGATCATCGAGGCGGCCCGCGGCCACAGCGAGTACCTGTTCTTCGTGCACTCCGATCCAGAGACCGGACACAAGCCGCCGCCGGGCAAGCTCGCCCGCGTGGGCACCACCATGCACGTGCTGCGAAAGATCCAGCTCCCCGACGGCAAGGTCAGCCTGGTGGTCCAGGGCGTGCGCCGCAGCCGCCCGGTGCGCGTGGTGCGGGAGGAGCCCTTCCTGGTGGTCGATGTCGAGCACCTCGACGAGATCATCACGGACACCGCCCAGATGGAGGCCCTGGCCCAGGCCCTGCAGAACCTGGTGCATAAGTTCGCCGAGGAGCACCCCAAGGTACCACAGGAGATCGCGCTGGCCGTGCTCAACATCGAGGGGCCCGGTCACCTGGCCGACTTCGTGGCCTCGCAGTTCGGCATGGACCCCGAAACGCAGCAGCAGATGCTCGAGGAGCTCGACGTCACGGCCCGCCTGCGCCGCGCGCTGGAGCACCTGACCGGCGAGTACCAGAAGCTCGAGCTGTCCCAGCGAATCCAGCAGGAGATCCAGGACAAGGTCGAGAAGCACCAGAAGGAGTTCTTCCTCCGCGAGCAGCTCAAGGCGATCCGCAAGGAGCTCGGCGAGGAGAAGGACGAGAAGTCGCTGGCCGCCGACGAATACCTCGAACGGATCAACGCGGCGAAGATGCCCGAGGAGGCCGAGAAGCGGGCGCTCGAGGAGCTCGACCGGTTCAACCTGCTATCGCCCGAGTCCGCCGAGTACAACGTGATCCGCACCTATCTCGACTGGCTGTGCGACCTGCCCTGGTCCAAGTCGAGCGGCAGGATCGTGGACGTGGAAGGGGCCCAGCGCGTCCTCGACCGCGATCACTACGGGCTGGAGGAGGTCAAGGAGCGCATCATCGAGTTCCTCGCGGTGCGCAAGCTCAAGCCCGACCAGCACGGACCGATCCTCTGCCTCGCCGGACCGCCCGGCGTGGGCAAGACCTCGCTCGGCCGCAGCGTGGCCGAGGCCCTGGGCCGGGAGTTCTTCCGCTTCTCGCTCGGCGGCATGCGCGACGAGGCCGAGATCAAGGGCCACCGGCGGACCTATGTCGGCGCCATGCCCGGCAAGTTCCTCCAGGCCCTCAAGCGCATCGGCACCAACGACCCGCTGATGATGCTGGACGAGATCGACAAGGTCGGCTCGGACTGGCGCGGCGATCCCAGCAGCGCCTTGCTCGAGGTGCTCGACCCGGCGCAGAACAGCTCCTTCCTCGACCACTACCTCGACGTGCCCTTCGACCTGTCGAAGATCTTCTTCATCACCACGGCGAACCAGCTCGACACGATCCCGCGACCGCTGCTCGACCGGATGGAGGTGATCAATCTCCCCGGGTACATCGTCTCGGAAAAGGTCAAGATCGCCTCGCGCTACCTCCTCCCGCGCCAGCGGGAGGAGAACGGCCTCAAGGCGAGCCAGGTCAAGATCAGCGAGGCCACGCTGAAGGCCATCGCCCGCGGCTACACCCGCGAGGCCGGCGTGCGCAACCTGGAGCGGGAGATCGGCAAGATCTGCCGCAAGGTGGCCACGGGCGTGGCCAAGGGCAAGGTGCGCAAGCCGGTCAGCGTGACGCTGAAGAACCTCTCGGACTATCTCGGACCGGCCAAGATCGAGAGCGAGCTGGCCGTGCGTCCGCAGCCGGCCGGCGTTGCCGTGGGCCTGGCCTGGACGCCCTTTGGCGGCGACATCCTGTTCATCGAGGCCTCGGCGATGCCCGGCGGCGGGCGGTTCAAGCTGACCGGCCAGCTGGGCGAGGTGATGAGCGAATCGGCGCAGATCGCCTGGTCCTATGTCCGGGGGCTGGCGTCCGAGTTCGGCGTGGAGATGGAGCAGCTGAAGCGGCACGACTTCCACGTGCACTTCCCGGCGGGTGCGATCCCCAAGGACGGGCCGAGCGCCGGGATCACGATCGTCACGGCCCTGCTCTCGTTGCTCACCGGGCGGTCGGTCCCGCCGCGGCTGGCGATGACCGGAGAGGTCACGCTGGTGGGCAACGTGCTGCCCGTGGGCGGCATCCGCGAGAAGGTGATCGCGGCGCGGGACGCGGGCGTGAAGACGCTGATCCTGCCCCGGCGCAACGAGAAGGACCTGCAGGAGGTGCCCCCGCACCTGCGCAAGGGAATCCGCTTCCACTTCGCCGAGACGTACGACGACGTGCGTAAGGTGGTGTTTGGAAAGAACAAGGACGCGCAGCGGAAGAAGCGCAAGCGCCAGCGCTGATCCGCAGAGAGTCCGGCCCGCTTGAAAATGCGCCCCGGATGGCGTATTCATGAATCCAGTGGCCAAAGACCGCGGACCTGACACCAACCTGGGGGCGGGTATGGCGGGCAGAAGCATGAACAAACAGCAGCTGCGGGCAGAACTCGACCGTCTCGCACTGCGTGTCGCCGAGCTGGAATCCAGGGAAAAGGAGCTCGTCTCCGAGCGAGACAAGCTGCAGGCTCTGGTGGACGGCCTCGCCCGCACGGGCATCGGCGTGGACATCGTTGGCACGGACTTTCGCATCCAGTACCAGAACCAGCCCTTGCGGGACGGATTCGGCGACCTCGTCGGCAAGCTGTGTCACGAGGAGTACAGGGGACGGGACGCGCCCTGCGAGGACTGCCCCATGATGCGAGCGATGGAGAGCAAGGCGATAGAGGCAGTCGAGCTGACCGCTGCCAACGGAAGAGACTACCAGATACTCTCGGCCCCCTTCCCGAATCCGGACGGAACGATCGACAAGGCGATCGAGGTCGTCCTCGACATCACCGAGCGCAGGCAGGCCGAGCAGGCCCTCCAGGAGCGGGAGAAGCTCTTTCGCCTGATCACCAGGAACGTGACCGACATCATCTTCACCATGAACATGGATCTGAAGATGACCTACATCAGTCCGTCGGTGGAGCGGATCCGGGGCTACACACCGGAAGAGGTGCTGGCGATGCCGCTCGACCAGCAGCTGACGCCCGCGTGCATGGAGGATGCGCTGAACGAGTTCCGGCGGGCCGTGGAGCAGCGGCAGCGGGACCCGCAGCGCCCGCCGATCAGCTACACCGCCGAGCTCGAGCTGACCTGCAAGGACGGCTCCACGGTGTGGACCGAGTGCACGGCCACCGGCCTGTTCGACGACGACGGCGAGGCGCTGGGCTTCATCGGCGTGGCGCGAGACATCACCGAGCAGCGCCGCGCGAGCAAGGCCCTGCGCGAGAGCGAGGAGCTGTACCGCACGCTGGTCGAGACCTCGCCCGACGCGATCACGATGACCGATCTCGAGGGCAATTTCCTGATGGCCAACCTGAGCGCTGCAAAGTCGCACGGCTGCGAGACCGTGGAGGAGTTCCTCGACTCGGCGCCGAGAGCCTTCGACTTGCTTGCGCCCGAGGATCAGGCGCACGCCGCGACCAACACGATGAAGACCCTGCAGACCGGGCACTCCGGCACGCTCGAGTACACCCTGATTCGCAAGGACGGCAGCCGCCATCCGGTCGAGATGTCCGCCTCGCTGATCTCGGACACCGACGGCAATCCCAGGGCCTTCATCGGGATCACCCGCGACATCACCGCCCGCCAGCGCGACGAGCGCGAGCTGGCCCAGCGGTACAACGAGCTGGTCCGCGCCAACAAGGAGCTCGAACGGCTCCAGCGCTCGCGCGATGAGTTCATCGCGATGGTCAGCCACGAGCTGCGCACGCCGCTGGTCACCGGCCTGGGCTACCTCGAGCTGGCCCTCGACGGCCAGCTGGGACAGGTAGACGACCAGGCGTCCACCGGGCTCAAGGTATCGCTGAAGAACCTGCGCCGCCTGGCCGCATTGATCGACGACGTGCTCAACTACCACGGCCTGATCCGGCGCGGGCACCGCCGTTCGCCGGTGCTGGCGCCGGTCGGCATAGCCAGGCTGTTCCAGGAGGTGGTCAGCGAGTTCCAGGTCCGCAGCGGCAGGCACAGCGACGCGGTGCACATGGTCGTCCCGGAGCACTGCCCGAGGGTGCTTGCCGACGAGGACATGATCCACCGGGCGCTGAACAACCTGCTGAACAACGCCGCTCGCCACGCGGGCCCGGACGCCCGCATCACCATCGCGGCCGAGATCGACGGCGAGGAACGGGTGCGAATCTCGGTGCGCGACGACGGCACGGGCATCCCCGAGTCGCTGCGCGACCGCGTGTTCGAGCCCTTCGTCAAGTCGGACGCGAGCCGCAGCGGCTCGGGACTGGGCCTGGCGATCCTGCGCACCATCGTCGAGGCCCACGAGAGCCAGGTCGAGCTGGAGAGCGTCGAGGGTCAGGGCACCAGCGTGACCTTCCCGCTGCGCGTGGCCCCGGCCGAGTCCGAGGCGGCCGTCGCGGTGACGGCGCGGTCCGAGGCCCGCCGCCATCCGGACGGGGCACGGACCACCGGCCGCGTGCTGGTGGTCGAGGACGACGAGGACACGCTGACCTTCCTCGAGCAGGCGCTCAGCGGGAGCGGATTCGACGTCAGCACCGCGCTCTCCGCGGAGACCGCCGAGGATTCGCTGCACGAGCGGCCGATCGACCTGGTGCTGGTGGATCTCTGCCTGCCGGGTATGGACGGCGACGAGCTGTGCCGCAAGATCAAGAACGACCCGACCACCGCCGAGCTTCCGGTGTACATCATCACCGCGCGGGCCGAGCAGGAATCCCGCAATCGCGCCGAGTCGGCCGGATGCGACGGGTACCTCGTGAAGCCGGTGAACGTGGACGACCTGATCCGCGAGATCGAGGCCGGGCTGGAGTAGGCCGGCCCGGGATTCCGATCCCGGGCGAACCCAGCCCTATCCCGTCTTGCGGTTCGCCTTGGCCTGCGGCCAGGTGGTGGTGCGGTTGCGGCCGTTCTCCTTGGAGAAGTACAGCGCCTGGTCCGCCCGATCGACGAGCTCCGCCTTCTCGGCGGCGTCCTCGGGATAGGTCGAGATGCCGATCGAGACCGTCACCGAGAAGGTGCCCTCGCTTCCGCCGAAGACCAGCCGCGCGATCTCCTCCCGCACCCGCTCGGCGAACTGCACCGCGCCCTCCCGCTCGGTGCCGTCGAGCACCAGCACGAACTCCTCGCCGCCGTAGCGCGACACCAGATCGACCTTGCGCGCCGAGTCGTCCAGCAGCTGCGAGAAGCGCCGCAGCACCTTGTCGCCCACCGGGTGCCCGTGGGTGTCGTTGACCTTCTTGAAGTGGTCGATGTCGGAGAGCAGCACCGAGAAGGTCTGCCCGTGCCGCTCGCTGCGGGCGATGAAGTCGTCGAGCCGCTCCTGGAAGTAGCGGTGGTTGTACAGCCCGGTGAGCCCGTCGGTGATCGCCATCCGCTCCATGCGCGCGTACAGCTCTGCGTTGAGCAGGGAGACCGCCACGTGGTTGGCCACCACCGCCACTATCCGGACGACCTCGTCGCCGAAGACGTCCGCCTCCCGCGCCCCGACGACCAGCGTGCCGGCCACCTTGTCCTGCGCGACCAGGGGCAGGATCAGCAGCGAGTCGATCCCCCGCAGCTCGCGCTCGCCGAAGATGCCCATCGGCGCGCCGTCCCGGCGCATGACCGACAGGTTCTTGTGGAACATCACGCCCCGCCGGCAGACCAGGCCCACCGCGCCGGTGTCGTCGAACTCCAGATCCTCCAGGTCGCGGATTCGCTCGCCGCGGGCAAAGGTCACGCGATGCCGCACCTCCACCGAGCGGCCTTCGCCACGAACCGGCCGCTCCTCGCGGGCCGTGAACACCAGCAGGTCCGGCGAGGCGATGCGCTCCAGCGCCTCGCATGTCCGCTGGTGCACATCGGTGATGGTCAGCGCGCTGTTCAGCGTGCGGCTCGCCTCGTAGAAGCGGCGCAGCTCCTCCTGCTCCCGGCCGAGCGTGAGCAGGGACCGCTCGTCCTCCACCATGCGCAGGCACTGCTCCGCCGCCTCCTCGAGCAGCGGCCGGAACCCCTCGTCGAAGGGCTTGCCGTCGGAGCGATCCAGGCACAGCGCGCCGACCGTCTTCCCGTCCTTGATCACCGAGGCGCCGAGAAAGGCGGTCACGCCCCCGCCGTCCTCGTAGTACGCGACGCCGAGATAGTCCGAGCGCAGATCCTGCAGCACGATCGTGCCGCCGCCCTTGAGCAGGCTGCCCAGCACGCCCGCGCCCGAGGCCGCGTCGCCGGGTCGGGGCGCGCCGGGCGCGGCCGCCACGTCGTGCACGCGGAAGGTCCGGCCCTCCTCGTCGAGCCAGCTCAAGACCGCGGCCCGCGCGCCGGTGGCCTGTTTCAGCACCTCGAGCAGGTGGCGCCGGGTGGCGCCCACGGCGCGGTCCGCCGCCACGAGCGCGTCGAGCTCCTCCTCCTGCCGGTGCTCCCGCAGGCGGCGCAGGTTCCCGCTGGCCAGCAGCCCGTAATCGCGGGCCCGCTGGTACGCCGCGCGCACCTCGGCCTTCTCCGCGCCCAGCTCCCGCCGCATGGCGGCCGCCGCGCCCAGCCGGCGCAGCACCGCGAACAGCGTGGAGAACACGACGAAGAAGGACAGGTGCGCCACGAGCACGTCGGGGCGCGCGCGGTAGTCGACCTGCAGCGCGAAGCTGGCGCCCTCCATGGCGAGGGCCGCCAGCACGGCCGCCAACGCCACGCTCGGCCGGTGGAAGCGGACCAGCGCCGCCAGGGTGAGATAGACCGCCGGGTACAGCGGCGACTCGAAGCGCCCGGTCATCGAGACCACCGCGAAGCCGACGAGCACCAGGGTCACCGAGAACTCGGCGTCGCGTGCGAGCGACTTCTCGGGCCCTCGACGCAGGCGGCTGATCGAGGTGCCGAGCAGCATCAGCACCAGCAGCGCGGAGGCCGCGAAGGTGTACCAGCGGAACTCGGACGGCTCGGTGAACAGGCCGCGGGCGATGAACAGCCCGAGGCCCAGCAGCAGGATCGACGGCAGCGCCCGGCCGAAACGTCTGGACACCCGCGGCCTGTTATTCCGGGAGCTGATAGATGACCTCGTCTTCCCTGACCAGACCGAGCCGCTCCCGGGCGACCTTCTCCACGACGGCGTCGTCCTTCTTGAGCGCCTCGATCGCGGTCTTAAGCTTGCGGTTCTCCTCCTCCAGCGCGGCGTTCGCCTCCAGCACCTGATCGTGCTCATCGGAGAGCTTGGCGTACTCGCTGTAGCCCCGGGCGGCGTAGATCGCGCCGATCAGGACCAGCACCGCGGCGATGGCCAGAAAGATCTTCCCCTTGGAGCCCTGGGGCATGCTCTATGCTCCGCGACAAGGTCGCTTCTCGTGTAGCGCGCGCGTCGAGAGGTTGCCAAGTTATTTTTCGTCGCGTGGTTGTGCGGGCTTACTCGGATCGCGTGGCAATGGCCAGGCGCTGCAGGCCCTTGCCCTTGGCCAGGTCCATCACCTGGACGACGCGGCCGTGGGGCACCTTCTCGTCCGCCTGCACGATGAGCATCGTGTCGGCGTTACTCGCGGCCAGCTCGGCCAGTCCCTGCTCCAGCTCCGCGATGTCCACCTTGCGATGAGCGAAGATGATCTCGCCCTCGGTGGTGAGGACCACCGTGGCGTCGTGGTCGTCGGGCTGGGTCTCGGCCGCCGAGGCCTTGGGCAGCCTGACCCGGATCCCCGGCGTGGTGACGAAGGTCGTGGTGATGGTGAAGAAGATCAGCAGCAGGAACACCACGTCGATCAGCGGAGTGATCTCGACGCGCAGATCCTCCCGCCGCCGCTCCACGCCCGGACCGCGGAAGTTCACGCCTCCTCGTCATTCCCGGCCGCGGGGACCTCGGTGATGCCCCGCAGCACGGTTGTCGCGCCGTTCTCGATCTCGAGCACCAGCGCGTCGGCGCGCGATAGCAGGTAGCGGTACGCCACGTAGGCCGGGATGGCCACGGTCAAGCCGGCCGCGGTGGTGATCAGCGCCTCCCAGATGCCGCCGGCGAGCATCCGCGGATCCCCCACGCCCTCGGTGGTGACACGCTGGAAGATCTTGATCATGCCGGTGACCGTGCCGAGCAGGCCCAGCAGCGGCGCGATGGCCGCGATCGTGCCCACCACGCCCACGAATCGCTCGAGCGCCGCAGCCTCTAGCCGCCCGGCCTCCTGCAGCGCCTCGCCGATCACCTCCCGCGGCTTGCCCGCCTGTCCGAGGCCGGCGCTCAAGACCGCGCCGAGCGAGGAGTCGTTCCCCTCGCACAGGGACTGGGCCTCGTTGAGGCGGCTGCTCGCGATCAGCTCGCGGACCTTGTCCAGCAGTCCCGTGGGCAGCACGCGCTCGCGCCGCAGGAACCACAGCCGCTCGATCAGCACCGCGAGCACCACCACCGAGCAGAACAGGATCGGCACCATCAGCCAGCCGCCCTTGGCCAGCAGGTCGTATACCTCTTCCACCGTCACTCTCCGTGTCCAGGCTCTCGTGCGCTGGAGTACCACCGCGGCCCTGAACCGTCAAGCGACGAACCACCGGTGTCTATTCCCGAATTGCGGAAGTCTGTTGACGGCGGCGCACGCGCGGGCTACTTTTCCGTCAGAGCAGAATCCGGGAGCAGGCAGTGGCGCGGAAGCGTGCATCCAAACCCAAGCACCCCACGGCCTCGGGCAGCGACGTGGTCTGGGAGCCGCTCACCGGATCCCTCGAGAAGGTTGTCGAGCTGCGCATCGCGATGCCGCGGCAGATCCTGGCCTCGGCCCTCGCACGGGTGATGCCCCAGTTCCGCGAGCGCTTTCCCCGCGTGCGGCTGCACATCGAGGAGCGCGACGCCTCGGCCGCGGCCGCCGTGGCTGCCGGCTCGTCCGAGGTCGCGGTGTACGCCGGCACCGATCGCGATCCGAGGTTGACGTACCAGCTGCTGCCCGGCGTGCCGATGCTGGTGGCCAGCCCGAAGAAGCACCGCTGGAACGGCAACCGCATCTCGGCCCGTGCCCTGGCGCGACAGCCGCTGATCGTGTACCCGCCGAGCACGCCGCTGCGGGCGCGGATGGACGCCTGGTTCGAGAAGGCGGAGGTGGCTCCCCAGGACATCGTGATGACCGTGCGCGACACCGAGTCGGTCCTGCGCTACGTGGGGCTCGGCCTGGGCCACGCGATCGTTCCGCGGCTGGGCCTGCGCACCTCGGAGGACTACGTGCTGCATCCGGGCAGCCCTGCCATCGAGCACTACGAGCCGGTGATCGTGTACAACCCCGGAAAGCAGGGCCTGCCGCCGGCCACGGCGGCGCTGATCCTGATGCTGGAGGAGGTCTGGCCCGCGCTGACGCGGGTCTGGCACCGGAAGAAGAAGTAGCGTCCGCTCCTTGATCCCCTGCGGCGTTCATGCTAGCAAGGGCACTTCGTAGTGTTGAACCCAACCCGAAGGGGAGAAGATCATGTCCGATTTTCCAGGAGGCGGCAACGGCGGCGGCGACGAGCCGCCGATCGACCTCGATGCCCTGCGCAGGAAGTTCCAGGGGGTCAAGGGCAAGATGGGTAAGTGGAAGTTCCCGGGACCGGCGCTGATCCTGCTGATCGTCGTGGCCGGCTGGATCATCTCCGGATTCTACAAGGTGAATCCGGACGAGCAGGGAGTGATCCGCCGCTTCGGTGAGTTCATCGAGCCTCTCCAGCCGCCCGGCCTGCACTGGCGGTTCCCCTGGCCGGTGGACCAGGTCGACAAGGTCAAGGTGACCAAGATCTACTCGATCGAGGTCGGCTTCCGCACCGTGCAAGCCGGGCCGCCCGCGCGCTACCAGGACGTGCCCGACGAGTCCGAGATGCTCACCGGCGACGAGAACATCGTGGCCGCGGACTTCATCGTGCAGTACTTGATCGCCGACCCGGTGAAGTACCTGTTCAAGGTCTCCAGGCCGGACAACACCCTCAAGGAGGCGGCCGAGTCTGCGATGCGCGAGGTGGTGGGCAAGCGCAAGATCGACGACGTGCTCACCGAGCGCAAGGCCGAGATCCAGGGCGACGTGTTCACGGTAATGCAGGCCATGCTCGACGAGTGGAATACCGGCCTGCGGATCCAGGAGGTCAAGCTCCAGGACGTGACCCCGCCCGGCCCGGTCGACCCGGCGTTCAAGGACGTGGCCAGCGCCCGCGAGGACAAGGACCGGATCATCAAGCAGGCCGACGGGTATCGCAACGACCTGATGCCCAAGGCCAGCGGCGAGGCGGCCAAGATGCTCAACGAGGCCCAGGCCTACGCACAGGCCAAGATCAAGCGCGCCGAGGGCGAGGGCGATCGCTTCCGCAAGCTCTACGCCGAGTACACCTCGGCGCGGGAGATCACGCGGAGACGGCTCTACATCGAGGCGCTCGAGGATGTGCTCGCCGGCGCCGAGAAGATCGTGCTCGAGGGCAGCGCACAGAGGAACCTGCTTCCGTATCTCCCGGTCCGCCGGGAGACGCGCAGCGGGCAGTAGGAGGACGACATGAAGGGCAAGACAATTCTCGCCATCATCCTCGTCGTCGTCGGCCTGATCGTGCTTTCCTCGTCGGCCTTCACCGTGGACCAGACCGAATCCGCGATCGTGCTCCAGTTCGGCAATCCCAAGCGCACGGTCACCAAGCCGGGCCTCGAGTTCAAGATCCCCTTCGTCCAGGACGTGGTCAAGCTGGACAACCGGATCCTGGACTACGACGCGGCGCCTACCGACATCGTGACCAAGGACAAGAAGACCATCCGCGTGGACAACTTCGCCAAGTGGCGCATCATCGACCCGCTGCTGTTCTACCAGAGCGTGCGCAACGATGCCGGCGCGCACGCCCGGCTCGACGAGATCGTGTACTCCGAGCTGCGGGTCGACGTCGGCTCCAACAACCTGTCCGACGTCGTCTCGGGCAAGCGCTCCGAGATCATGGCCACGGTCACCAAGCGCAGCGACGAGAAGGTGCGCAAGTACGGCTTCGAGGTGATCGATGTGCGGATCAAACGCGCCGACCTGCCCGAAGCCAACGAGCGCGCCGTGTACAACCGGATGGTGGCCGAGCGCCAGCGCGACGCCAAGCGCTACCGCTCCGAGGGTGAGGAGGAGGCGGCCAAGATCCGCTCCACCGCAGACAAGGAGAAGGCGATCATCCTCGCCGAGGCGTACCGCGAGGCCCAGACGATCATGGGTGAAGGCGATGCCGCGGCGCTGAAGACCTACGCCGCCGCGTACAACCTCGACCCGGACTTCTACCAGTTCACGCGGACCCTCGAGGCGTACCGTACCGCCCTGCGGGACAAGACCACGCTGGTGCTCTCGCCCGAATCCGAGTTCTTCAAGTACCTGAAGAGCATCAGGTAACCATCTGATCTTGCTGTCGATTCAACTTGACCTGTAGCGGCGCGATGAATCGCGCCCCTTCTACTTCCCGAGTACCCGCAGGACAGCCCGCTCCAGCTCGGTGTGCGGGACCTCGCCCACGAGCACCTCGGCCACGCGCCCCTGGCGGTCGACCAGGAACACCAGCGGCAGGGTGCGAATCGGACCCAGCACGCTGCCGCCGTCGATGACCTGCTGGTCGGCCAGCATCACCGGGTAATCCACGCCGAGCTCCTCGCAGAAGGGCTCGACCACCTTGGACCCCTCGAGGTCCACGGACAGGCCGATCACCTCGAGCCCGAGCCCGCCGTGGCGGGCCCGCAGCGCCTTGAGCCGCGGCACCGCGGCGATGCAGGGCAGGCACCAGGTGGCGAACACGTCGAGCAGCACCACCCGGCCGCGCAGCGAGCTTAAGCCCAGCCGCCCGCTGTGCAGCCGGTCAAGGCTCAGGCTGCCCACCGGTGTGCCCGGTGCGGCCGGGCCCGCAGGCTCGCCATCCCCGTCTCCGGCGGCCTGCCGGCCGCCGCAGGCCGCGGCGAGGAGGATCAGCGAGAGGACAGCGGCGAGGGTGCGGTGGGTCATGGGCGGAGTATGGGGGTGTGGATGGGTGGCCGTCAAGCCGGGGGGAGGGGTGCGCCGCAGCCTTGACATCCACCCCCACGGCGCGTACACCCTCGCCCGGTGAGATGGCAGTGGAGGAAACCGCCATGTCCGACGAATCACCGCCTCGGCTCAAGGTCTGGGCCGAGCAGATCCGCGCGCCCTTCCTCGCGCTCTCGGTGCTGCTCGTGCTGGTCGGCACGGCTGCCGCCTTCTTCGACGGCGTCGTGCACTGGCCGCACGCCGCGCTGTGCATGCTCGGCACGATCCTGGCCCACGCCGCGGTCAACCTGTTCAACGAGCTCTCGGACCACAGGACCGGCATCGACGCGCAGACGCGGCGCACGCCCTTCAGCGGCGGCAGCGGCAGCCTGCAGGCCGGCCGCACCGCGCCCGGGGCCGTGCTAGCCGCGGCCGTCGGCACGCTGCTCGGAGCCCTGGCGATCGGGCTCTACCTGGCCTGGGTCTCGGGCTGGGAGCTGCTGATCTTCGTGGCCTGCGGGGGCGTGGCCGCGGTGTTCTACACCAGCCACCTGGCCCGCTGGGCCGTGGGCGAGCTGGCCGCCGGCCTGTGCCTGGGCAGCTTCGTGGTGCTCGGCACGTACTGGGTGCTCACCGGCGGGCTGACCCTGCCGGTGATCGTGCTCTCTATCCCGCCGGGCCTGCTCACCGCGCAGCTGCTGTTCCTCAACGAGTTCCCCGACGCCGAGGCCGACAAGGCCGGCGGACGGAGGCACTGGGTGATCCTCTTCGGCAAGCGCCGGGCCGCGGTGCTGTACACCTCGCTGATGGTGGCGACCTACGGCGTGATCGTGGGCGGCGCAATCAGCGGCCTGCTCCCGCTGTGGACCCTGCTCGGCCTGCTCACCCTGCCCCTGGCGGCCAAGGCCTCGATCACCGCCCTGCGGCACCACGACGACTTCGAGAAGATGCTGCCCGCGCTGGGCGCCAACGTGCAGACCGTGCTGGCCACGGATCTGCTGCTGGCGGTGGGGCTGTTTGTCGCTTAACCCAGAGCCGAAAGCCTGCTAGTTGCACACTCCCCCATCCAGCAACCCGATCCCGCTCCCCGGCTCCACGCAGCTCTCGCTCGCCTCGCAGCCGGCCAGCTCCGAGGTCGACGCGGCCTCGTCGCAGAAGGGGTAGCACAGACCGCCGGAGTGCGGCGCACAGACCTTGCCGTCGCGGCAGTAGTTGCCCTCCGGGTGGCTGCAGATCGCACCCTCGCTGGTCCGGCCGCCGCCGGGCCCGGCCATCACGAGCACCCGCTCGAACCGCCGCAGCTCCACACCCCCGCAACCGCCCTGCTCGCGCTCGAGCTGGACGTCGACCAGACGCGCCATGACGAAGCCCGACTCGAGCATCAGCACCTCGGCCAGGCCGCCGATCGCGTTCCAGCGATCCTGGCAGTAGTACGCATCGCGGGCGATGAAGTGCGCGCCAGCGCCAAAGCCGAGCTCGTACATCACCACCTCGTTCAGCGGCGGCTCCTCGAAGAACAGGCCGAGGGTGAACTCGTAGTCCGCACCCGTGGTGCCGACCGTGAGGCAGAGGCTGCGGGCCAGCAGGCTCACGGTGATGTCGCCCTGCTGCACGTCCACGCGATCGAGGGTGAAGCGCCGGGTTCCCGCTTCGGCGACCTCGGTGATCCGCACCGGCGCGCCGCGGCGGCTCGGCGGGTAGTCGCGCCACGACGGGCAGAACAGGGTCACGCAGGCGGCGGTGTGCTCCCCGCTCTTGAGGCAGTTCTCGTGCGGCTCGCACTGGTCCACGTCGGTGCACCTCGGCCGGCAGGCATAGCAGTCGCCGTCGAAGGTGCCGTCCTCCACCGCGTCCAGGCACGGTGGAGGGAAGTCGGCGTGGTTGCGCAGCCGGTAGCAGACCTGACCGGGCGGGCAGTTCTGCTTCTGCGGATCGCAGGTGCCCAGCACGGACGACGGATCGTCGTCATCGTCATCGTCATCGTCATCGGGATCCGGATCCGGTTCGAGCTCCGCCTCGTCGCCTTCGGCTCCGGCCTCGCGGTCCGGCTCCGGCGTGAACTCGTCGGGCAGCGGATCCGCGTCGGCGTCGGGGAGGGGCAGCTCCGCGTCCGGGTGAGGCAGCTCGTCGGGGGTGCGCTCCTCGGTCACGCCCTGCTCCGGTCCGGGCGGCTCGGCCTCGGCCCGGGGGCACTGCCCATCGGGACAGGGCAGGCAGATCCCGCCGCTGCAGAACTCGATTCGCCGGGGATGGCAGATCCGGAGAGCCCCCGAGGTGCAGACCAGCTCCACCCCCGGGCAGTCGGCGTCGTCCTGGCAGGCGCGGCGGCAGATGCCGCCCCCGCAGCGGGACGGCGGCTGACAGTCCGCGTTGCTGAAGCACAGCTCGGGCCGGGGCTCGACCTCGTCGCAGCCGGTCGAGGCCAGCAGCAGCGGAATCAGATATGCAAGGCCGCGGCGACACATGCGAGGAACATAGCACCAGCCCGCGCGGCTGAAAAGTTCCGTGTTGCGCAACGCACCTGCGAGGCGCTACGATTTTGCCCCAATGAACGACCGCCTCACCATCGAGACCCCCGAGAACGTGGAGCTGAGCTACGAGCTGGCCGGGATCGGCTCTCGTGCGATCGCCGCGCTGCTCGACCACCTGCTGATCCTCGCCGGCGTTCTCGGCACGTACCTGCTGACCCTGCTCGTGCTGCTGTGGCTGGACTCGATGAGCTCGGTCAAGGACCTGTTCCGGCCCGGGGAGTACGGCCAGCTCGAGTTCAACACCAGGGGCTACGCCTTCGCCTTTCTCCTCATCTCGTGGTTCGTGATCATCGTCGGCTACTACCTGTTCTTCGAGACCCGCTCCAGCGGACAGAGCCCGGGCAAGCGCGTCGGCGGCCTGCGGGTGGTGCGCGACGACGGCAGCCCCGTCACCTTCGCCGACGTGGCGCTGCGCACCTTTCTCCGGCCGATCGACTTTTTGCCCTTCGGATACTTCGCGGCGATCGTGATGGTCATCGTCTCGGGACGATCCAAGCGGATCGGCGACTACGCCGCCGGCACGCTGGTGATCCGCCTGCAGCGGGACAGCGCGCCCGCCCCCTTCCTGCTCCCGCCGCGCGAAGGGCTGGAGGAGCAGGTGGCCGCGCTGCGGCGACTGGGCGTGCACCGGCTGTCGGAGCAGGAGGCGGAGCTGGCGCTGTCCTTCCTGCAGCGCAGGGACGGCCTGGACGCGGCCACCCGCGGGCGCCTGGCGTCCGAGGTCGCCGGCTCCCTGGCGCGACGCCTCGGCACCGTGACGACCGATCCCGAGGCCTTCGTCGAGGCGCTGGTGCTGGCGCGCCATCGCGAGAGTGGAGAGAGCCGTGAGTCGCTCTGAGCGAGACCGGGCGCGCCAGGCGTCCGCCGAGCACGACCGGCTCCGGGAGCTGGTGACACGGATGCGCCAGGGCGGGCCCGCCGCGCTCGGCAGCGCCGACCTGCTGGAGCTGCCCCGGTTGTACCGTCGCGCCTGCACCGACCTGGCCCGCACGAGGGCCGCGGGCAACCGCCACGCCGACGCTCGCAAGCTGAACGACCTGGTGGCCGACGCCCACGGGCTGATCTACGCCGCGCCGCCGCGCCGGGCCGGAGCCCTGCTCGGCTTCCTGCGCTCCGGATTCCCCTCGCTGGTGCGCGCCACCGGACGCTTTCACCTGCTGGCCGCCGCGGCGCTGTTCCTGCCGCTGGTCCTGGCCTGGATCGCGGTGGCCGAGGACCCGGCGCGCGCGCCGTACCTCGCGCCGGACGTGGCCGGCTTCGTCGAGGAGGCGGACCAGGCCTTTGGCGCCGACTTCGGCCGCGTGAGCCGCGAAACGGACGCCAGCACGCTGATGACCTCGTTCTACGTGACCAACAACACCAAGGTGGCGCTGATGTGCTTCGCCGCCGGCATCCTCTTCGGCCTGGGCTCGCTGCTGATGCTGGTCTACAACGGCGTGGTGATCGGCACGGTCGCCGGGGTGCTCCACGATCGCGGCCTGGCGGGCAACTTCCTGGCCTTCATCTCGGCCCACGGGCCGATCGAGCTGGCCGGGATCGTCATCTCGGGAGGCGCCGGGCTGGCCCTGGGCCATGCCCTGCTCGAGCCGACCTCGCGGCCCCGCCGCGAGCACCTGGCGCGACGCGCCCGCGAGGTGGTGCGCCTGCTGCTCGGCGTGGCGATGCTGATGGCGCTGGCCGCACCGATCGAGGGCTTCGTCTCCTCGTCGAGCCTGCCCAACACCGTGAAATACGGAATCGGTGTGCTGCACCTGGTGCTGGTGTTGACCTACCTGCTGGCCGCGGGTCGGGTCGAGAGAGAGGAGAAGCCCGGCTGATGAACAGAGATCTCACGTCGGCCCTGGTGCTCCCGCTGCTGCTGACCGGCGCCGGATGCGTGTGGGAGAGCGTGGTCCGCGAGCCGGACGGCGTGCACCACGATCGCCACCACGGCGACGTGCCGCTCTCCGAGCAGGAGCGCTTCGAGGCGGAGCGCCGCAGTCGCCAGAGCACGCCGCTGGGCGCCGAGGAGGCCGGTTTCGTCAAGCGCTTCCTCGACCGGCAGCGCTTCCTCAAGGTGTACTACGTGCGCCGCGGTGCCGGCGAGGGTCACCCGGCGCTGATCATGCTCGGCGGACTCGACGACTTCGAGCCGCTCGGCCGGCGCCTCGAGTCCGCCTGCGACGTGATCTACCTGCAGCCGGCCCTGGAGAGCCTCAAGCTCTCGGACCGCATCGCCGACATCGAGGCCCTGCGCAAGAACCTGATGCTCGAGCGGATCCACCTCTACGGCGTCGGCGAGTGGGCGACGCTGGCCCTGGAGTACGCCGCCGCACATCCGGAGCGCACCGCGGGCGTGCTGTGGGTCGCCGGCGAGATCGATACCCAGGCCCGGATACGCCAGGCGCTGACCGCGCTGGCCGAGCACGCCGCGGATGAATCGCAGCGCGCCCGGCTGGAGTCGCTGGCCGCCCGCGAACCGCTGGGCCTGCTGGAGTACCTGCGCTCCCTCGAGGCCGATCTGCACGTGCCGGCCTGCCGGCAGTTCGAGCCCTGCCGCCGCGAGCACCACCGTGTGCGCGATTCGCTGAAGACCTTCAGCTATCCCAAGCCGGCGCCCGAGGAGCGGCCCGCGGACGACTACTGGCTGTTCAGCTTCGTCACCCCGGATCTGCGGGGTCGATCCCGGCTGCAGTATTGCAGCAAGGCCGCGGCCGAGGCCCTGCGCGGGCTGCGGATCCAGATGCTACAGGGGCGTTGGGACGCGATCACGCCGCCGGGCCGCGCCGAGGAGCTCAAGCGCCACCTACCCGACGCCGGCCTCGAGATCCTCCACGGCAGCGCCCACCGGCCCGATCTGGAGGAGCCGGCCGCGGTGCTCGGCCGTGTGGCCGTGTTCATCGGCGTGTCGCCGCTGCCGCCGCCGTCCAAGTCTCCGCTCGACGTGGACTGGCGTCCCGCGTACGACGACGGTGATTGCTCGCCCGGCGAGCTCAAGCGGCGGGCCGAGGCCGAGGACGTGGCGCAGCGCAAGGCGCGGGTGACGGCGGGCCTGACGCGCGCCTGCGCCGCGCTGGAGAGCGCCGAGCTGGTGGCGCAGCTCGGCCTGGACGCGGGTGAGCTGGAGGACTTCCGCAGCGAGGTCTGCGCGCGGTACCCGGGTCACTGAGCCGACGGCGCCAGCGGGCCGACGGAATGTCCACGAGCGCGAAGCGCGAGTGAGCCCGGACCCAAGAAGTCTACTTCACATTCCGGAGCGCCCGGCTGACGCTGGCGGCGTGGTCACCGTCCTTCAATCTGTAGCCTCGGGTACGCCAGGTGCAGGTCGATCCAGCGGCCGAGCTCCTCGGCCGCGGCCGCATCGCCCGTGGTGCCGTCCTGCTCGCCGGGGTCGCGCCCGAGATCGAAGCGGTGCACCGCGCCCACCAGATGGTCCAGGATCAGCTTGTCCCGTCCCCGCCGCAGCGCCTGGGCCCGGGCATAGGGCAGGCGCACCTCGGTGAACACCTCGGGCGTGCGCAGCGGCTGCCCCCCCAGCACCACGGGCAGCAACGACTCGCCGTGCATCGGGAAGCGCGGCGCGATCCCCAGCGCGTCGTACAGCGTCGGCGCCACGTCGGTGAGATCCACGGGCGCGTCGATGCGCGCCGCCGCGAAGCCACGCCCTTCCGGACCGGGCAGGTAGATCAGCAAGGGCACGTGCACCTGCTCCTCGTACAGGTTGTGACCGTGGGTGAAGCTGCCGTGCTCGCCAAAGGCCTCGC